>OIXA01004840.1_pt1 | contig 12506 bp, 9 predicted proteins | sample 1587721 | NCBI WGS metagenome assembly OIXA01 (sample SAMEA3888900, study PRJEB22519) | human gut metagenome | biome: human gut; feature: human-associated habitat; material: faeces | place: Denmark | collected 2013 | reverse complement strand
TTCCCTTCCAGTTCTTCCATATTCATGCTCTCTGCAAATGCTTCTAATCTTGTCAGAAGCTGTCCGCTGCTCTGTACGGTATAATCCGATTCGATCTTCAAAAGTGGTACGGTCACATTCTGTTTGATCTGTGCGTATTCAAAACTGTAAAAATCGCAGAATTTCACGGTATGATAAATAATCCCCTTTAATCCCGGGTCATTGTATAATCTCTTTCTTCCACTGTGATCCATCATACGCATACATGGAATCTGTCCGAGAAGTTCTTTCGCATACCATACCATCAGTTCATCAAATTCCAATTCCTTTGGCGGCTCTGTCTCGCCCACCGAACGGTTGTTGACACAGGTATCATTTTCCACCGGATACGGCATACTCTTCTGCACCATATCAAAAAGTTCATTTCCCATACGTGCACCCAGCACACTGATATGCGGCTTTACGATGCGTTCCGGCTTCTTGAATGCCTGCCGGAACTTCTCTTCATCAAATCTGGTACCTTTATATTCTCCATATGCTTTCGCAAGACCTTTTAACTGCACTGCTGTACGTTCTCTGCTGCACTCTGCATCACAATGAAGCACATCGATCATATATAAGAAATCCAGTTTTCCACTGTCTTCCAGAATATCATAGACACTCCGGATCGTATCACAACAGTTGACCAGCACCAGTTCCTTTACCTTTCCGCTCATCACAGCTTCCAGAAGAGCCTTGCCGAATCCGCAGATGTTCGGATGCGCTATCTGATCCGCATGGTCAAAGCCCTGCGGCATCTCATTCAGGTTCTGACATTCCCCGCCGAACGCTTCTAAGAGTTCGATTGGGGTATATTTACAGACATAATATGTTTTATTCATCGTGCGATTCCTCCTGTCTGTCCGTATTTTCATCCGTTTCTGTATTCAGCATCTCTAAGAATGCCCCGAGTCTGGTAGATGTCTGCCCTTCTCCGCCATGACTTCTGTCGCATCCATCGCCGTCCAGGATCAGAAGCGGGATTCCCTGTTCTTCGAATTTGCGCTTGGCAAGCTGTGCTGCTCCAAGGGTATGCTTACATCCCCAGTGTCCGAACCAAACAACACCGTCTGCTCCTGTCTCCTTTGCATGACGGATTCCTGCTTCGATTCTTCTGATCGCACTTCCATTTAATGCATGATACACCATACGTCTCGCCATCGCTTCATAAGGCTTCTCCGGATCAAAATCCGGCTCACAGACACGGCTCAGTTCACATCCGACGATCTGCGCTTTTTCCTGAAAGCAAAGTTCATTCTTCACCGCATCTGACCAGAACGGAATGGTGTGCATCCAGTAAATCTTCTTTCCCTTTTTTGCCGGGGCCTTCTTCACATCGTTCAGGAGACGGTCCACATACGTTTCCTCTTCTTCTGTTCCCAACAGCAGATTATTTGTCATACCTGCATAGAGTGGCGTAACAAGGTCTGCAGGAATATATCTGTCCGCACTTTCCTTTTCATACTGTGCGAATTTTTCCAGCGTCCGCTTGCTTCTTCTCAGTCGTTCTGTTAATGTCTCATCTGTAATCTTTTTGCCTGTGCATTCTTCTATAAAGTCTTTCAGTTTACGAAGTTGGTCTGCCACATACTGTACATTGTCTTCGTTCTGCTGCATCGGCACATCGATAGCAAAGATCGGTACATCATACATCTTTGCCAGCTTCTTAAATGTCAGAAGGTTTGCATCACAGGTCAGATTCGTGTATACAATACACTTTGGTTTCGGAAGTACTTTCTTCTGCGCCGCTCCGATAAATGTCTTGTGATAACTGCAAAGTGTCTCGGATATGCCCGTATTCTCCGCCTGTTGTAAAAATGCTCTTTCTGCCTTAGATGCAGAAAGATAGCAGGAAAATCCTTCTACATTGTATGGATGTAATCCTGCTTCCTGTAAAATTTCACAAGGAGTAAAGATACTGACAATTGCACTTTCTTCCGGACGTTCCAGCGGTCTTATCATCGTATCCATCATAAGCCTTGCCAGATACTGCTCTGCCGGCATCAGTCTTTTGTCCGGTGCGAACCGGAACTTCAGATTCTGTGCCTTCCATCCGGTCTTCAAAAGCCATCTTGCTCTGCCCGGATTTTCATTACTCCATTTTTCTATATAGTTTCCATATGTTTCTATGATCTTCATGTTCTCATCCTCGTCTTGCCCTGTTGTCTGTTTCCATTTTTCTTCCTTATTCAAGTATAAAAAAACATTTAACATCATACTCTTCTTTTTTATAAAATGCAAATATACAGCAGTGATTTTCCACAAATCTGCTGCTGCATATAGATATCATCGTATCATTACAATACAAGTAATAACACGAATCCGACTATTCCAATCATTGAAAATACTTTTCCTTCTGTTGCCCCCGGTGCATGATAGACGATCCTCACTTCATGCTTCCCACTTCCGATCTCACATCCAAGAAATGCTGTATTTACCTTTTGTATCTTCGTCTCTTTTCCATCGATGTACATCTTAAAATGTGTGTCATATGGGATGGATGTAATGAACCAGCCATCATTCTTTACCTGTATCGTTCCCTGTATCACATTATCTTTCGTCAGCTTTTTATCCACCTGAACTTCTGACTGATATAACGTTTTTGACCGTTCCGGCAGACTGCCGAGATATGCCTGTACATGGCTTAATTGATATTTTCCTTTGCCAAATGTTACAGAAATAGTATCTTCTCCATCCTTTAACGGCACTGCATAGATAAATGTTTTATTTTCATTATAATATACATGATCTTTTGCGCTTAGTTTATTACGGATTCCGTTGATCCAGACTGCCACGTCCTTATTCGGACGTGCATTGTCCACACGGAAGCTCAGGAAAAGAATCTGTCTCTGCCCCTCTTGTTGTGTCGTTTCCTGCTGCACCTGTCGAATGGAAAATGTTATCTTTTTTATCTTCTTCGCATGTATCTTCCAGCCATCTTCTTTTTCATGGATCCACGTTCCGACTTTTCTTTCATTTCCGTTTTTCTTCCCTATATCTGTGGTTCTATTGCCGGCTCCATTTTGCGCTTTATGATTGTCGGCCATTTTCAGACTAACAGGCGTATAAGCTGTCATTATGTTCTGATCTGAAGATTCCGTATGTTCTCCAACAACTGCATATTCCAGAAATGCCGTCTGATTATATGGAAATGCAAGTTTGTTATATTCTTTTTCCGTCATCACACGATCTGTTGCATACATGACCGGTGCCGCGTCATTATTCTGATATATGCCGGTTTTTTCACATTTCTTAACCAGAGCATATCCCGTTACATCAGAATCTGATACGATATAGCGTACTCCCATCATCCGGCAAAATACCGGATTCTTCGATACCGACTGCATCATCACATTCCGAAACGGTTCTTCCAGTCCGAATGTCTTCTGACGAAATGTCTGATATTCAGAATTGTATGCCGATGAATAGATTGAAGTAATATTCTGCCCCGCATCCCAGATCCGGTTTAAATCCGCTGCATTTTCATCGTCATTGCCCATCTGTTCTGTGCGGTAATATCCACCATCATTTTTCAAAGCTTCTTTTACCGCCTGTTCATTATGTTCTCCTGCAACATCCCGGTACAGTTTGTGACTGACATACCGGTCCGGCTCCATCTGATAAAAGGTATTCATCGTGACCGCCAGACATAGCACCGACGGCAGTGCCAGCATCAGAATCTCTTTTGTCTCTTTGCAGTGGCTCTTCACTGCACAATAAAGCACATAACATATCAGGAACAGAACACTTTCTGCAAGTAATGCCTTCCATACGTTTTCCTCTATTCCTTTAGATGTAAACTGGTTTCTTGCTATATAAACAAATACCGTTGTAATGATATACGGAACCATTCCTGCAATAAGAGACAATTTCTCTTTCCTGCATTTTTCCAGATAAATAGCAATCAGATAACACAACAATGGCAGAAATGGAATGAATACCTTATCTCTGATATACAGTCCGCCATTCAATAAGTAAGCAAATACCGGAATGACAAGCACGATCACACATCCATATGTGAGCACTCTCTCATATACTTTCCGGTACAGAAGTCCTGTGATCAAAACGGTGATCACAAGTGTTGTAAGTCCGATTCCATAGATGCTGTAAGCGAATCGTTCTACCGTGATCTGCGGAACGAAAAGGGTAGTAAGCGATGTATTCTGCCCTTTACTTCTACCACCCGCCAGTGCAAGTACCGTTGGTACCAGGAAGAAACTACTCATAAGTACTGCCAGAATCATTGGACGAACAAAACACAGTCCATCCACTAAAAAGCCTCTGACCGTGACTCTGCATCCTTCTCTTTGTTCAAAATACCGGTGCAGTCCATAAAGAACCAGTACCAGCATTCCGCCAATACTGAAATAGAAACTGGTCATGATCATCAGAAATACACTAACTGTAAAAAGACCGCTTTTTTCTTTTTCAAAATACCGGTCCACACCTATAAGTGCCAGACATAAGAACGGCATATAATCTACGAACATGATCTGACCGCTGTACTGTCCGATCATCGGGCCCGCCAGCAGGAACATCAGCGATATGATAAAAGCAACGCCTGTATCCATCTTTCTGCTTTTCAGCCAGTAATAAAAAAGCAGTACCGAAACCGTCAGACCTGTTATGCTGATCACCATGATGTAATCTGACATTTTCACAAATGGGAGCAGATATGACGGCAGAATCAATGGACTGTATAGTCCGTAATAAGCAAAATGATAAATGTTCTGACCTCCGCCCAGATTCGGCGCAAATTCCGGAAATATCTTTCCCGTTGCATAAAACTGCTGCCGGAAATAATCCGGCAGCACACTATGCTGACTGAGCCAGTCTACTTTTGCTCCAAAGATTCCATGTCTTCCCACAAACCACCAGCAGAAAAAAAATGTAAATCCGGCAAGTATCAGGTATGGAATGCATTTCTTATATGAAGTATATTTCTTATACAGAGTGCACTTCTTTTCCTTTCCCATAACTCTTCCTCCGCATGTTCTGTGATAATGGCATCATCATAATCCTCTGTTCTTCTTTACTGGAATCCTTTAACAGGTATACCGGACGGTTCTTTACTTCCAGATATGTCTTGGCAAGATACTGTCCCAGAATTCCGGTACACAGAAGCTGTACACCGCCCACACCGAACAGGATACAGACCAGCGACGGCCATCCGGCCACCGGGTCTCCCCAGATCAGTGTACGAACTACGATTGCAACGATCATCAGGAATGATAATCCGCAAAACAGAACTCCCATATACGATGCGATCGACAATGGCACCACAGAAAATCCCGTAATCCCCTCCAGAGAATAAATGAATAATTTCTTTACATTCCATTTTGTTTCTCCGGCAGATCTTTCGATATTCTCATATTCCAGCCATTTCGTACGGAAACCGACCCAGCCGAAGATTCCTTTTGAAAATCGGTTGTATTCACTCATCTCCAGAACCGCATCTACCATCTTACGGTTCATCAGACGGTAATCTCTGGCACCGCTTACGATCTCTGTCTTCGATATCTTATTGATCACATTATAAAATTCTTTGGATAAAAATGACCGGATCTTTGGTTCTCCCTTTCTGGTTGAACGTCTGGTTGCCACACTGTCATATGGTTCTTCTTTCAGAATTCTGTACATCTCCGGCAGAAGTGACGGCGGATCCTGCAGATCCACATCCATAATTGCCGCATAATTACCGCCTGCATTCTGAAGTCCTGCATAAATAGCCGCTTCTTTTCCAAAGTTTCTGGAAAAGGAAAGATACTGGCATCTTCCGTCCTTTCTGTGTAATTCTTTCATAATCTTATATGTTCTATCGGATGATCCGTCATCTACAAATATCAATTCGAAATCGGTCTGTTTCTTCATGGTGTCCATAACTTTTTTCATTTCAGTATAATAGATCGGCAATGCTTCTTCTTCATTGAAGCACGGAATGATAATACTGATCTTGTCCATAACTATAAGCCTCCTTACCTATTTCTTGAAGTTATTGTAGGCTTGATTTCTTAAAGACATACGCAAATAATTCTTAAGATTTCTTAAAAAACTTCTATATTTTTCCAAAACTATATTGTGTAAAACAAGGACGAACCAGAAAAGATATTATGTTCTTGTCATGCTATATAGTTTTAAAAAGGCGGATTCCGTGTGCTGGGCCTGGAATCCGCTTTTTCTGCTATATTCTATCTTTTTACTTCTTATTTCATAACCTGTCTATAGTTTCTCAATTAAAATATGAGCTCTATCTTCGTTCCTTCGCCCAGTTTACTGTCTACATGGATCTTGGCTCCGTGAAGCATGGCTCCGTGTTTTACGATTGACAGTCCAAGGCCGGTTCCGCCGGTTTCTTTGGAATGGCTTTTATCTACACGATAGAAACGTTCGAAGATACGATCCGTTTCATTTTCCGGTATTCCGATTCCAGTATCTGTGACACAGATTTTCTTGCCCTGCAGGGTATTGCCTACCCAGACAGTTAACTTTCCGCCTTCTTTGTTATACTTGATTGCATTTTCACAGATATTGTAGATCATCTCATCCAGAATCTGGCGGATTCCCACGTATTCTACCGGCTCTCCCGTCACCTCTACATGTACTTTTCTCTTCGCTGCCTGCGGCGAAAGTCTGGTCAGGATCTCTCTTGTCAACTTATAAAGATCTACTTCTTCTTTTTCCAGCTCTACATTGCCCTCATCCAGTTTGGATAACTTGATAATATCTTCTACCAGCGTGATCAGGCGGCTTGCTTCATTATAAATACGTTCTGCAAACCCCGTCATATCTTCCGGTTTTACCAATCCATTTTTCATGATCTCCGCATAACCTGAAATAGATGTAAGCGGAGTCTTTAATTCATGCGACACGTTTGCCGAGAATTCTTTTCTCATATTGGCAACCGCATCTTTTTCTTTATTCTGCTTATCGATACTCTGTAAAAGTGGTGTTAATTCTTCGTACACGTCATTCTCCAATGGATTCTCAAGATCCAGTCTGTTGATCGGACGGATCAGTCTCGTTACCTGCCATTTTACAAGTGCACTTGCAAATGCAAGCATGATCACTGCGATCAGTCCCATCACCGGAAATACTTTCATCGCTGTCCGGAATGCGGTATCTACCGTCTTTGATACACGCAGGATATCTCCATTTTCCAATTTCACTGCATAATAGAACATCTCTTTATTCAGCGTATTGGACTCTCGAATGTCCTGTCCGCTTCCTGTTTTTAATGCTTCTTTTACTTCCGGACGGTTCTTATGATTCTGAAACGTTACTTCATCTTCTTTGGAATCATATTTTACATTTCCATCTGAATCGATCAGTGTAATTCTTGTATCCTTATGCACCTTATCCATTATCTTCAGATAAGATTCTCCGGAGGTATCGATTGCTACATTGATATAATCCGCCTCCTGTCTGACTTCGCCTTCCATGATATGGATCGTCTGGCGATATACGACCAGTGTAGTGATCGCATAGGCTATGATCAATGTCAGCGCAATCACAAGGATCATACTGCTCTGGATCTTTTTTCTCATACTTTGTTTCATATTATTACCTACTCATACGGTATCCGACTCCCCGGACCGTCTCAATCTGTTCACCTGCATCTCCGAGCTTCTGTCTTAAGGTTCTGACATGCACATCCACGGTTCTCGTCTCCCCGTCGAAATCATAACCCCAGATATCCTCCAGAAGCTGGTCTCTGGTAAGCACAATGTTCGAATTCTTCATCAGGCGCTTCAGTAATTCATATTCTTTCAGGGTCAGATTCACTACTTCTCCATGAACTGTCACTTCATGTTTCTTTGGATCTAACCGGATCTCTCCGATCTCAAATGTATCTTCACTGGATATACTTCCCTTCGCACTGCGTCTTAATACCGCCTTGATACGTGAGATCAGTTCCATCATACCAAAAGGTTTCGTCACATAGTCATCAGCCCCGGCATCCAGTCCTTTTACTTTGTCATATTCTGCACCTTTTGCCGTAACCATAATAACAGGAATGTCTTTCGTTTTCTTTGATGCTTTTAACTTTCTCAAAAGCTCCATTCCGTCTTCTCCCGGCAGCATGATATCAAGCAGAACAAGCTCTGGCGTCTCTAATGCCAGAGCTTCAAGGAATGAACTTCCATCTTCGAATCCGCGTGCCTGAAACCCTGTACTTTCCAGGGTATACACCACCAGTTCCCGTATATTACCGTCATCTTCTACACAAAAAATCATTCCTCATTCTCCTTCTTTATACTACAGATGATTTGTGGATTCCTGTAATTGAGAATTCCACCCACTCTGCGATATTCGTTGCATGGTCTGCAATACGCTCCAGATATTTGGCAACCATAATCAGATCGATTGCTTCCACACCTTGCAGACCTTTATTTTCAGCAATGAAATTAATCAATGTCGTCTTCACTTCCTCAAAAAGTTCATCTACCACATCATCATTTTCCATTACTTTTCTTGCCAGATCCAGATCTTTCTCTACGTAAGCATTGACACTGTCACGGACCATTTTGCTGGCCGCCTCTGACATCTTGATGATCATCGGAATATCCTGCGCTTCTGATTTGTCTTCAGTGATAATAATCTCTGCAATATCTGATGCCTGATCTCCGATGCGCTCCATATCGGTAATCATCTTAAGTGCTGCGGATATCTGTCTCAAATCTCTTGCTACCGGCTGCTGCTGAAGAAGAAGTCTTAAGCAAAGTCTTTCAATATCAGTCTCCGCCTGATCGATCTCTTCATCTGCAATTCTTACTTTCTCTGCCTGTTCCATGCTTCCTTCTTTTAATGCAGTCGTTGCTTTTCCAATCGCCTCTTCACACAACTCACCCATGTGAATAAGCTGTTTATTAAGTAACTCCAACTGTTGATCAAATCGATTACGCATATCTTAACCAAACCTCCCTGTAATATAATCTTCTGTTCTTTTATCCGCCGGAATGGAGAATAATTTTTCTGTCTCATTATACTCGATCACTTCTCCCAACAGGAAGAATGCTGTGTTATCTGATACACGTACAGCCTGCTGCATATTATGTGTTACCATAACGATAGTATAATCTTTTTTCAGCTCCATCGCAAGGTCTTCAATCTTCGATGTAGAGATTGGATCAAGTGCGCTTGTCGGCTCATCCATCAGAAGAACTTCCGGCTGTACAGCCAATGCTCTTGCGATACAGAGTCTCTGCTGCTGTCCGCCTGACATTCCAAGCGCGCTTGTCTTTAATCTGTCTTTACATTCATTCCAGATGGCTGCATCTCTTAAGGATTTTTCTACCAGATCATCCAGCTTTGCTTTCGAACGGATTCCGTGTGTTCTTGGTCCGTATGCAACATTGTCATAGATGCTCATCGGGAATGGATTCGGTTTCTGGAATACCATTCCGACTCTTTTTCTAAGCAGATTCACATCAATATCATGGAAAATGTCCTGACCGTCCAGAAGAATCTGTCCGTCGATCCTGCAGCCTTCTACCAGATCATTCATCCGGTTGATGGATTTTAACAATGTAGATTTACCACATCCGGATGGTCCGATAAATGCTGTGATCTTATTCGCTTCTATCTCAAGATTCACATTTTTCAGAGCATGGAAATCACCATAGTGCAGATCCATATTCTTAATACTTATTTTACTCATTTAAGATTCCTTCCTGTTCCTCATCTATTCTTTTCTTTACGATTTCGTGATTCGTTTTGCAATCATACCTGATATAGTATTGATCAGTACAACCAGTACCAGAAGCACAACTGCTGTTGCATATGCCTGATTCATATAGAGTCCTTCACTGGATAAGTTGTACATATGAACCGCAAGAGTACGTCCGGAGCCGAATACATTACTTGGTACCTTTGCAACGGTTCCCGCTGTATAGATCAGCGCTGCTGTCTCTCCGACGATTCGTCCGATCGCCAGGATCACACCTGCCAGGATTCCCGGTACCGCTGACGGAAGTACGATGCGGAATACGGTACGGAGTTTTCCTGCACCAAGTCCAAAGCTTCCTTCTCTGTATGAATCCGGTACGGCTTTCAATGCTTCTTCTGTACTTCGCATGATCAACGGAAGTACCATGATTGCAAGGGTAAATGCACCTGCTAATATGGAAAAACCCCACCCGCAGGTTGTTACGAAGAATAACATTCCGAAAAGTCCATATACAATGGATGGAATTCCCTGCAATGTCTCTGTCGTAAGTCTGATGACTTCTACGAATTTGTTTCCTCTCTTTGCATATTCCACAAGGAAGATTGCTGAGAAGATACCAAATGGAACAGCGATCAAAAGTGATAAAAATGTCATAATCACGGTATTAATAAGCGCCGGCATCAGGGATGCATTCTCTGATGTATAATGAAGCGAAAAGATCGACGGCTTCAGATACGGCACTCCGTGGACAACTACGTACACGATCAGGAATATCAGTACTACAAATGTAAGGATCGCTGAAAGCATGACCAGAAGCATCACGATCAGAGAACCCGGTGTTCTCGTATAGGCTTTTAATTTGTCTTTCAAAGTCATTTCATTATTACTCATGATTCTTCCCCCTGTTCAAAAGTGCCACACAGAAATTCAGAAGCAGGATGAATACGAAAAGTACCACACCTGTTGCGATCAGTGCCTCTCTGTGAAGTCCCGATGCATATCCCATCTCGATTACGATATTGGCTGTCAGCGTTCTGACTCCCTGGAAGATTCCACGCGGCATTCTCGGCTGGTTACCTGCTACCATGATCACAGCCATGGTCTCTCCGATCGCACGTCCGATTCCAAGAACGATTGCTGCGACCACACCAGATTTTGCTGCCGGAAGTACAACTGTAAAGATTGCTCTTTCATGTGTTCCGCCAAGTGCCACAGCACCTTCGTAATACTGTGTCGGAACTGCTCTGAGTGCTGATTCTGTCAGACCGATGATCGTTGGCAGGATCATCATTCCAAGCAGAATGGATGCAGTGATCATACTGCTTCCGTTGCCGCCCCGGTGAAGACTTCGTCCGATTTCTCTTACCCACGGTACCAGAACGACCAGTCCGAAGAATCCATATACAACGGACGGAATTCCCGCCAGAAGTTCCGTAGCCATTTTCAAGGGTCTGTAGATTGCTTTCGGACAATAGAAAGCCATAAATACAGCTGTCAGAATTCCAATCGGTACACCAATGATGATCGCACCTGCTGTCACATATAAACTTCCGACGATCATTGGAAAGATTCCGTAAATATCATTTTTCGGTCTCCACAACTCGCCGGTTAAGAATTTTCCAAATCCAATCTTACTCATTGCAGGAATACCATTTGCAAATAAGAATATACAAATGAGAGCAACCGCCAGCACCGAAGCGCAGGCGGCAACTGCAAATATTACCTGCATGAATTTTTCCGTCCATGCTTTTGATTTCATATTATTTCACTACCTCATCCCAAGCAACTGCATTGCCTGTGTAAATGTCTTTTACCTGATCGCTGCTCAGCTCATCTGTTGTGTTGTTTTTATTCACAATAACTGCGATACCGTCTGTTGCGATTGCCTGGCTGTCAAGTTTGTCTTTCTCATCATCCTGTAATTCACGAGAAGCCATTCCGATATCATAACTTCCATCGATTGCTGATGTCATACCTGTTGTAGAGTCTGTTGTCTGAAGTTCGATCGCTGCTCCTGTGTTGACTTTCTTATAAGCCTCGATCAGTTTTTCCATAACCGGTGATACAGAAGAAGAACCTGCTACTACGATCTTTCCTTTCGCTCCATTGCTCTTAAATGCACCGGCATCGGTTGCTTTTATGTAGCCGTTTTCCTCTACGATCTTCTGTCCGTCTTCACTGAGGATGTAGTTGATAAAATCCTGTGTTACCTCACTTGGTGTACCGTTGGTGGCGATGTTAAACGGACGGGAAATAGCATATTTTCCGTTGTTGATATTGTCTACGGTTGCCTCTACACCATCGATCTTTACTGCTTTTACTGTGTCGTTCAAAGATCCCAGTGAACAGTAACCAATGGCATTTTTATTGCCTGCTACCGTCGTCATTACTACTTCGGTACTGCTGGTAATAGTCGCATCCTCTGTTGTCATATCTGTCTTTTCGCCTTTGTCGTCTTCATCCTGAACGCCGAACAATTCTACGAAAGCACCTCGGGTACCGGATCCGTCTTCACGGGATACTACTGTGATCTCTGCATCATCTGCTCCTGCTGTGTCTGAAGATGAACCGCCGCATCCTGTTAATAATCCTGCTGTCAGTACGCCACATGCAAGCATGGCCAAAACTCTTCTCTTTGTCATAACTAAATTCCTCCTAAAACTTGTTTTTCTTTTTCTTTCTTTTTCTTGTTTACAAGACCAATCTTAGACAAGTTATGTAAAATCTAAAACCTCCGTTATGTAAAATCAAAGTAAAAAGTTTGGGTAACAAAAAAGCCACTGCAAAGGCGGCTCTCACGCTGCCTTGCAATGGCTCTATG
>OIXA01004825.1_pt1 | contig 12537 bp, 9 predicted proteins | sample 1587721 | NCBI WGS metagenome assembly OIXA01 (sample SAMEA3888900, study PRJEB22519) | human gut metagenome | biome: human gut; feature: human-associated habitat; material: faeces | place: Denmark | collected 2013 | reverse complement strand
GACGCGGTATATCTCATCGTTTAATTTCCAGTCATTGGTGGCTGCGATCACCATATATGCGGTTGCAAAATCAGAACGTTTCACAGGCCGGTTATGTAAGGTTATTGTTCCTGCCTTTCCAAGATCCATCAGTTCCTGTGTAACTTTCGGTGCCACCACAGTAATATTTCTTGTAAATTTCAGAAGTGTACGCACTCTTCTTGTGGCGATCTTGCCGCCTCCTGCCACAACGATATTCTTATCTGACAGGTCTATAAACATGGGGAAATAAGGTTTATTCTTCATAAAGTTTCTCCAGTCCTTCCACACATTCCAGAAAAGCATCCTGGTTCAGGCTGTCCCTGAGTCCGAAGATCAGCTTGTTCACAACCTTTCCGGCTGCAGTATCCACTGCTTTTTTCAGGTTTTCTCTGTCTGAATCCTCCATAGGAGTTTTCCGGAAGATTTTTTCGATCCTCAGGTTCAGATCTTCCACAGCATCCGCTTTGATCTCCTGGATGCGCGGGATGATATCACGACCTTCCAACCACTGGAAAAATTCGTTCATCTGGGCCTTCACAATGGATCCTGCTGCTTCCAGGTTATCTGCAAGTTCCTTCGGTGTCTCGCCGGTTCGGAAGCTGTCCATATCATAAAGTGTGATGTTATCTTTTTTTCGGATCTCCGGATCAATATCTCTTGGAACTGCCAGATCGATAAGGATCATAGGTCGTTCCACACGTACATCCTCAAACAATTCTTCCGTCAGTGTATAATTGGGGCTTGCTGTTGCGCTGACCACCAGGTCACACTCCGGCAGATAATCCATTCTCTCACCATAATTGATCCTGCTGCATCCAACAGGAATGCTCACAACACCACTTCTGTACTGACGGATCGTAACCGTCACATCCGCTCCTGCTTCACGCAGTGTCTGGGCAGCCATCTTCCCCATCTCACCGTTTCCGATCACCATACAGACTTTATTGCGAACATGATAACCGCCCTCTTCCAGAAAACGGATGGCCTGATGGATCACAGAAGGATTTCCATGAGAAAACGGCACTTCCGTTTTGATCTTCTTGCCTGCAGTTACCGCCATACGGAAAAGCACCTCCAGAACACTGTCTGTGGTAAACTCATCCCTTGACATACTCAACGCCTCTTTTACCTGGGTCAGGATCTGATCTTCCCCCAGGATCTGGGATTTCAGTCCGCTGGTAAGATAAAAAAGGTGCTCCACCGCCTCTTCGTTTTCTCTGCTGGTAAAATACTTCTGGTATTGTTCTCCCTGCACACCTTTCAACGAGCAGAGCCACTGATACAGGTCCGGCTTCTCCTCATCTGCAGTACTTACCCACAGTTCCAGCCGGTTACAGGTCGACAGAATAATACACCCGCAGATCCCAGCTTCTTCTTTCAGCCTGCGCAGCGCCTCTCCGGTATTTTTACGGGTAAAAGCAAACTGCGCTCTGACATCTACAGGTGCCATATTATGATCGATTCCAAGCATGAATATACTCATGTCCTACATTTCTCCTTTGTTTCCACAATCTTTTATAATGATAAACATTTCCGTAAGGAAAGTCAACTACGATTGACAATGTCAGCCCTCCCTTTTATAATATCTTATGGTAGAAATTGCGGATCATCTTTATATTCCAGCGGAGAAATATAAAGAATTTATCATAATCACCATAATTATCAGGATGGAGGAAATCCCCGTATGAACTCAGCTTCAAAAAAAGCGATCCTAGTAGTAAGTTTCGGCACAAGCTATGAAAACACCCGTAAGCTTACCATCGAGGCAATCGAGCACGATATTGCCGATGCATTCCCGGCCTGTCCCACCTACCGTGCATGGACAAGCAAAATGATCATTGCCAAACTGAAAAAGCGGGACGGTCTTACGATCCACACGGTAAAGGAAGCTCTGGAACAGATGCTTCTGGATGGTATCACCGATGTGATCGTACAGCCGACTCATGTGATCAACGGTATCGAAAATGATCAGATGAAAGCCGATGCGCTTTCTTTTCGTGACCGTTTTTCCAGTATTGTTTTCGGAAATCCTCTTCTCACAACAGAAGAAGATAACCAGGCGATCGTCCGGGTAGTTGCAGATGAATTCCGGGACATGGATCCGGACACTGCACTTGTACTGATGGGACATGGAACAGAACACTTTGCCAACAGCGCATACAGCCAGTTTGAAAACATGCTCAGAGACCTTGGACATGAAAGCACATATGTCGGAACCGTAGAAGGATTCCCTGGTCTTGATTACGTTATCCGTCGTTTGAAAATAAGAGATATTAAAAAAGTATATGTTATGCCCCTTATGATCGTAGCAGGCGATCATGCCCGAAATGACCTCGCCGGAGCCGAAGCCGACTCCTGGGATTCTATCTTAAAAGCAGACGGATTTGAAACCGAGGTTATAATGAAAGGTTTAGGGGAAATTGATGCGATAGCAGAAATGTTTGTAAAACACCTGAAGAAGGCGGAGTCTTTGTAAAATGATTTTAGTTCCAGAAGGGAAGAGTAGACAATGATTAACTATACCCACCAATAGATTTACATAGACAGGATTTTTGACGAAGAAAAAGAAAGTAGTTTGAGTTGGATTATCTGTAGTGAAATTTTCAAATGAATATAAAAGAAGATATTTTGTGACTTTGTGCTGTGGAGTTTTGACTGTAGACTCGCGAGCTCGTTTTCGAGCGAGTCTGTACTATCAGGCACAACGGAACGTTTAGCACAACGGAACAAAAATAACTTCTTTTATATTCATTTGAAAATTGGGTTCAAACATAATAACTCAAACGATTGTTTTTTCTTTCTCAAAATCCGTCTGGAAAGGAAGATTATGAAAGGCAAATTATATGGAATCGGAGTTGGCCCTGGTGATCCAGAGCTTTTAACTCTGAAAGCAAAAAGATTAATTGAAGAATGTGATATTGTTGCAGTACCGGTGAAAAAAGAAGGCGAAGATAGTGTCGCTTTAAATATTGCAAAAGGTGCTGTTAAGATTCCTGAGGAAAAGATTCAGGAAATCGTATTTACAATGGCAAAAGATAAGACAAAGCGTGAGGCTTGCCGTCAGGCGGCTGCCGAAGAAATTATGAAGTTACTTGATGAAGGAAAATCAATCGCGATGCTCGCACTTGGTGATATTGGAATTTACAGTACTTATGCATATGTTCATAAACGTTTGTTGAAAGAGGGATATGATGTGGAAATGGTTTCCGGTATCCCATCTTTCTGTGCTGGAGCAAGCAAGGCTGGTATTTCTATCGTAGAGGGAAATGAAGGTTTTGGTGTAATACCATCTCTGAAAGGAATTGATCAGGTAGAGAAGACTCTTGGTGTTTTTGATAACCTTGTTATTATGAAGGTTGGAAGTCATGTGAAAGAAGTGTATGATCTATTGGTTGAACGCGGCATGGAGAATAACGCATTGATTATCAGCAATGTTGGAATGGACGGCGAGTATGTTGGTCCGCTGATTCCTGACCGCGAGTATGGATATTTCACAACAATGATTATTAAAAGTGAGATGTAATTATGAAATATAATGTTTTGGTGATTGCCGGGACAACAGAATCAAGACAGGTGATTGAGAAGCTGCTTGGAGAGAATCCAAATGAAAGGATTCTTGCCAGTGTGGCTACGGAACTTGGAAAGGAAATGCTTCTTGAATATGACATTGATGTTCATGTAGGAAGGCTTGATCAGGATGGTTTTCTCGCACTTCTTAAGGAGAATCCATGTGAGAAGATTATTGATGCTTCCCATCCATTTGCAAAGATTGTATCGGAGACGGTGAAAAAGGTGGCAGAGTCAGCAGATATTCCGTATGAGCGATATGAGAGAACAAACCTCCAATATGATTATGAAGGCATTGTTCATGTAAAAGATGTACAGGAAGCGATTACCCTTTTAAATGAGTTGAAGGGAAATGTTTTTCTTACAACAGGAGTGAACACAGCGGCAGCATATATGTCCGGTGTAGAAAATGGAGCAGAGCGCCTTTTTATCCGTGTGCTTGATAATGTTTCATCTCTGGAAGGATGTGCAAAAGCTGGTTATCTAGAGGGGCATGTTTTCGGGAAAATGCCTCCTTTTACAGTTGAGGATAATGTGAGGCTTATTAGGGAAACAGAGGCAGAAGTACTTGTTTCGAAAGACAGTGGAAAAACGGGTGGCGTTGATGTGAAAGTGGAAGCCTGCAGGCAGACAGGGATTAAGATGATTCTTATCGACAGACCTAACGCGCTCTAATATAAAGAAAGTAAAAAGTCTTGGGAAAGTGATATGGAGGTGTATCAATATATGGAAAATGTGAAACCGATGCCGCGAGTTTTGATTGCAGGTGCAAATAGCGGTTGTGGAAAAACCAGCATTACCTGTGGTATTTTGAAGGCTCTTGTGAACCGGGAACTTCATATTCAATCCTATAAATGTGGGCCGGATTACATTGACCCTATGTTGCACAGTCATATTACAGGAAGGAACTGTCGGAATCTGGACCCATTTTTTTCTACAGGAGAGGACTTAAGGTATCTTGTAGGAAAGGATAGCCAGGATGTGGATTTTTCTGTGACAGAAGGTGTCATGGGTTATTATGATGGTGTTGGTATCAGTTGTGAGAAAAGTACATGGACAGTTTCAAAAGAGACGGGAACACCGACCATTTTGATATTTAATGTGAAGGGAATGTCTCACACGATGATTCCACTTATAAAAGGAATGGTAGAATATCAGGACAATCCGATAGCTGGAGTTATTTTAAACCGATGCAGTAAGGGAATGTATCAGTTGATGAAGCCGGAAATTGAAGAGAAACTTGGAATTTCTGTTGTGGGATATTTTCCACAAAAAGAAGGAATTTATATCGGCAGCAGGCATTTGGGACTGATGACCGCAGCAGAGATTGATAATCTTGACGAGATTTTAAGTCTTCTTGGCGAGACGGCGGAGGAGTGCATTGACCTTGATCTACTTTTAGAAATCGGGGAAAAGGCCGAACCTCTTACAGCGGTAAAAAGACCGGAAGTTCCAGCGGAAAAGCGGGCGAAAATCGCGGTTGCGTGGGATAAGGCATTTTGTTTTTATTATAAAGAAAATTTGGAGATTTTGGAGCAGCTTGGAGCGGAACTTTGCTATTTTAGTCCGGTAAATGATGTGCAGCTTCCAGAGGATACGGATGGGATTTATCTTGGCGGCGGTTATCCGGAAACGTATCGAAAGGAGCTGGCAGAGAATCTTTCGATGAAAGAATCTATTTGTGAGGCAGCAAAAGCAGGCAAGCCGATTATTGCAGAGTGCGGCGGTTTTATGTATGTCTGTAATCATTTAGTGGAAACGGATGACAGTTCGATGGATATGCTTGGTCTGATTGATACCGATGTGCATATGACAAAGCGTCTGTCCATGCAGTTTGGCTATGTGACACTAAATGCGCTTTGTGATACTGCATTTTTTAAGAAAAATACGAATATTCGCGCCCATGAGTTTCACTATTCAAAGGCAGACAAAAGAGGCGATTCCTGCGAGATTAAAAAGTATTCTGGAAAATGCTGGAACGGTCTTTATGTAAAAGAAAATATCATGGCAGGATATCCGCATTTTTATTTTCATAACTGCAGGGAAGTTGCAGAGCGATTTGTAGATATGGCAGAGAAAATATCAAAGAATTTGAGTATGTAAAAAGCATAAGAGAGGAAACAGAATAATGAGACTGATTTATGCGATGTTACTCGGATTTATACTGGATTTAATCTTTGGAGACCCACATGGGCTGATTCATCCAGTACAGATTATCGGGTGGTTTATCGATAAGTTAAAAAAAGGCATGCAGCATATGATTTACGGCTGCAGCTATGAAGAAGTGAGAGAAAAAGAAATCGAGAGAAAAGCAGGAGTAGAAAAGACAGCAGGTTTCTTCTTAATGCTTTTTATTGTAGCAGGAACATTTGCCGTTGTTTATGGAATTTTATATGTGGCAAATCTGATTCATCCGGTTCTTCGCTTCTGTTTAGAGACATTTTTTATTTATCAGATTCTTGCGACAAAGAGTTTAAAAACAGAATCTATGAAGGTCTATAAAAAGTTAAAAGAGGGAGATCTTATCGGAGCAAGAAAGGAAGTTTCTTATCTGGTTGGACGTGATACAGAGAACCTCGATGAGAGCGAAGTGGCAAAGGCAGATGTGGAAACTATCGCGGAAAATACGGCAGACGGTGTTATTGCGCCAATGCTTTTTATAGCAATCGGCGGCGCACCGCTTGGTTTTGCATACAAGGCAGTCAATACGTTAGATTCGATGGTTGCATATAAGAATGAAGAATTGATAAACATTGGGTTTTTCTCTGCAAAAATGGATGATATCTGCAACTTTATTCCGGCGAGATTTGCCGCAGTAATGCTGATGATCGCCTCACTTATTTTACGTTTTGATTTTAAGGGAGCAGTGAAAATATTTAAAAGGGATCGTTTTGCACATTTAAGCCCGAACAGTGCGCAGACCGAGGCAGTAGCGGCAGGTGCATTGCAGATTCAGCTTGGGGGAACCCACAATTATTTTGGAAAAGCAGTCGTGAAACCGACGATAGGGGATGATATCCGTCCAGTAGAGTATGAAGATATAAAAAGAACCAATCAGTTATTGTATGTCAGCGCAGTTTTATCGATGGCGGTATGTTGTCTGATTACATTTTTGATTTATGTGCAGTTATTTTAAATACTTAATATATAATAACCAACGATTTAGAAAATTGAGGCTAAAGTTATGAAGAAGATTTCACACGGAGGAAACATTTACAAGAAAGCGAAGGAGATGGGGATTCGGGAGGAAGATATCCTGGATTTTTCCGCAAATATCAGCCCGCTTGGCTTGCCGGAACATATTCGCAAGGCAATGATAGAAGCGATTGATGGAACAATAAATTATCCAGACCCTGATTGTAGTCGTTTAAAAGAAGCCATCAGTAAGCAGGATAATGTACCAGAAAGTCATATTACCTGTGGAAATGGAGGGGCTGACCTTTTATACCGTCTGGCATTTGGTTTACATCCAAAAAAAGTATTGCTTCCGGCTCCGGCTTTTGTGGAGTATGAGGAAGCATTGTCCGCAGCAGGTGCACAGATGGAGTACTATCTTATGCGTGATGATTTTGTAATCAAAGAAGATATTTTAGAGCAGATAACGGAAGAAACGGATTTTGTTGTTATCTGTAATCCAAATAATCCGACAGGAATTCTTACAGAGAAAGAATTGATTCTTCGTGTTCTTGAACGGGCAAAAGAGACGAATACCTTTGTGATGGCTGATGAATGTTTCTTAGAAATCTGTCAAAATGAGAGTGAATATACAGTAAAGCCTTTTATAGAAAAATATGAAAACCTTATTATTTTAAAGTCATTTACAAAGTTATATGCGATTCCGGGAGTGCGGCTTGGCTACATTCTTGCAGGAAGTGAAGATGTGATTGCAAAGGTAAATCGCACCGGACAGGCCTGGTCAGTAAGTCATATTGCACAGTGTGCGGGTGTGGCGGCACTTTCCGATAATGTATACAAAGAAAGGGTAATAGAGACGGTGGCAGCGGAACTTTCTTATATGAAGAAAGAGTTTTTTAAGCTGCCGGTTATTTTGTATGATGGAGCGGCAAATTATCTGTTTTTCCAGACACCGGGAATTACGGATTTAGATAGACGATTAGAAAGTTATGGAATCATGATTCGAAACTGTAGCAATTATGTGAATCTTGGAAAAGATTACTGGCGTGTGGCGGTGAAATCTCATGAGGAAAATGAAAAACTCATAAAAGCATTACGGATGATTTTGAAAGGGGAAGAATAATGGCAAAAGCAATTATGATACAGGGAACGATGTCGAATTCAGGAAAAACCTTTGTTACAGCGGGACTTTGCAGAGTATTTAAACAGGATGGATATAAAGTAGCTCCTTTTAAATCCCAGAACATGGCATTGAATTCTTACATTACAAAAGAGGGACTGGAAATTGGACGCGCGCAGGCAATGCAGGCAGAAGCGGCAATGATAGAGCCGACACACTGGATGAATCCAATCCTTTTAAAGCCAACAAGCAGCATGGGTTCCCAGGTTATCGTAAACGGAGAGGTTTATGATAATTTAAGTGCGCAGGAATATTATAAAATGAAAGATAATCTCGCACCGGAAGTCATGAAGGCATTTAATCATCTCTCCGAAGAAAATGATATTATCGTTATTGAAGGGGCAGGTTCCCCAGCCGAAATCAATCTTGCTGAAAATGATATTGTAAATATGGGAATGGCAAAAATGGCGGATGCGCCGGTTATTCTTGTTGCAGATATTGACAGAGGCGGCGTATTTGCTTCCGCATATGGAACGATTAAGTTACTTCCTGTGGAAGATCAGGAGCGTTTTTGTGGAATTGTCATCAATAAATTCAGGGGTGATGTGGATATCTTAAAACCAGGATTGACTATGCTTGAAGATTTGACAGGTAAACCGGTACTTGGTGTTATTCCAATGGAAAAAATTGATGTGGACGATGAAGATAGTTTATCTGACCGCTTGAATCAGAAAACAATTACCGAGGGAATTGATGTTGCCGTTATACGTCTTCCTCATATATCTAACTTTACCGATTTCAGTGTTTTTGAATTAATTGATGGGGTTTCTCTTCGTTATGTTACCGATAAAAAAGAACTTGGAGACCCAGATCTGATTCTTCTTCCGGGAACAAAAAATACAATGGGAGATATGGAATGGCTTATCGAGAGCGGATTAGAAGGTGCGATTATCCGCGCAGCAAGAACAACAAGAGTTATCGGAATCTGTGGAGGATTCCAGCTTCTTGGTAAGGAAATGCATGACCCGGACGGAGTAGAACATGGAGGGGATATGCGTGGACTTGGACTTCTCGATACCAAAACAATATTTAAAGAAGCGAAGACAAGAACGAGAATTCATGGACATATTTCTGAAGAACACAATATTTATAACCTTGATAATTTATCCGTAGAGGGTTATGAGATTCATATGGGAACAACAGAAAATCTTGGGGAAGCAATTCCAATGATTACTCTTGAAGATGGAAGAACCGATGCATATATGACAAAAGACGGCCGTGTATGGGGAAGTTATCTGCATGGAATCTTTGATAATGAGGACCTCGTATTTGCTCTTGTGCAGGATATTATGAAAGAAAAGGGAATTAATCCTGCAGAAAATCATCTTAGTATAGCGGAATACAAAGAAATACAGTATAATAAGCTCGCAGATTTAATTCGAAACAGTCTGGATATGGATGCAATTTATAAAGTATTATTTGGAGAGAAGAAAGAGATGGTTCGTTGCGCTGGAAAAAAAGATGATACTTCTGGAAAAGGCTTAGTTCATATTTACTGCGGAGACGGCAAAGGAAAGACAACGACCAGTGTTGGTTTAACGATCCGTGCAGCAGGAAGCGGCAAGAAGGTTCTTTTCTATCAGTTCCTTAAAGATAACAGTTCCAGCGAAAGAAATATTCTCGAAAAAGTTCCTGGGATCACTTTAGTAAGAGGAAGAGAAATGCAGAAGTTTACATTCCAGATGAATGAGCAGGAACTTGACGAACTTCGTATTTATAATAATGAAATGTTAGACAAGCTTTTTGAAATGGCGAAAGACTACGATATGTTAGTTATGGATGAAAGTGTATATGCGATAAAAAGTAATCTTCTTGACGAGGAGAAATTAATCACACATCTTGAAGAAAAACCAGTTGGTTTAGAAGTTGTTCTTGCGGGAAGAAATCCTTCACAGAAATTAATGGATCATGCAGACTATGTTTCCGAGATTCAGAAAGTAAAACATCCATTTGATCACGGTGTAAGTTCCCGTGTAGGAATCGAGCTGTAGCAATGGCATATTTTCCGATATTTACACAAATCGATGGAAAACGATGCCTTATTGCAGGCGGTGGAAAAGTTGCAGCGAGAAAGGTATATACGCTGCTTCAATACGGTGCAGATGTTGTAGTAATGGCAGAAAAAGTGTGTGGAGAAATCAAAGAAGTTTTACCTGAGGAAAATGTTTTTGAAGGCGTTTTTAAATATATTCATAAAAATAGATGTAATAAAAATGAATGGGATATAGATGAAAATAAATATGATACAGGTGGAAATATTTCTAATACAGAGTTGGAAAACACTCTCGATAAAAGATATAGTTCTAATAGTAATCTAAAAAACATTTCTTATGATTTGGAAATCTCAGAGAATTTACTGGAAAGTTTATCAGCAGATTTATCAGAAGATTTATTAAAAATCAGAAAAAATACCTTTTTAGAAAAGGAAATTGGCAAAGCTTTTCTTGTTGTAGCAGCCACAAGTAATCGTGAGGAAAACCACCATATTGCAGAACTTTGTCACGCTTATAATGTCCTTGTAAACGTAGCAGATTCTGAAGAAGAATCCAGTTTCATTTTCCCATCGGTTGTCCGCAAGGGAGATATTAGCATTGGGATTAACAGTGGGACAGGAAGTCCGACCGTATCCAAGCACATTCGCAAACAAATAGAAAAAGCTGTTCCGGATTATTATGCAGATATTGCAGTTTTTATGGGGAAACTCCGCGAGTATGTAAAGGCAAACTTTAAAGAAGAATCGCAGCGGCGGTATATTTTAAAAACAGCGGCAGCAGAGGCATTTGCAGAAGAAAGAGTTCTCACCCAAAAAGAAATAGAAGAAATAATAAGGCAGGGACCAAAATGATTGAATTAGTAGAAGACAAATTAGACATAGATACCTATCTCGAACTTCGCCAGTCCGTTAATTTTAGAAAGTTAACAAGGGATCAGGCGAAAAAGGGACTTAGCAACAGTATGTATACATTAGTTGCATTTAAAGACGGAAAGGCAGTCGGCATGGGCAGAATCGTAGGAGATGGAGCGATTATCTGCTATGTACAGGACTTGATTATTCGTCCAGAAGTACAGGGCGAAGGTATCGGTGGACTTATTTTGGAGACTTTGAAGAAATTTGTCATTCAGGAAGGCTATGAAGGAACAACAATGATGTTCGACCTGATGTGCGCTAAAGGAAGAGAAGAATTTTATAAAAAGCATGGATTTATTGCCAGACCAACCGAGGACTTAGGTCCGGGGATGATTCAGTTTATTCAGATTGGGGAAGAGGGTTAGAGCGTGTTTGAAAAATCTCCCGCAAATTGTAATGCACATCTTACAGAAAGCATTTTTCAAACACATTCCAGTAAAGTTGCTTTTTATATTCAGTGTGGTAAAATATAAGCGTTAAAATTGTACTTTTTGTAACTATTTGGGATTGTGTCATTTTACTGGATATATGGCTTAAGATTACAGAAGCAATATGTTTTGTGTTTAGTAAAGTTCTGGATAGTTGTTATGTTTTAATAGTATTTATACAGATAGGAGAATATATTATGATTAGAAGAAGACGTCTTCGTGCAACAGAAAACTTACGTGCATTAGTTCGCGAAACATCGGTAAGTGTATCCGATTTAATTTACCCATTATTTGTTATCGAAGGAAATGATATCAAGAATCCAATTGATTCTATGCCAGGAATTTATCAGTATTCCCTCGACCGTATAGATGAGGAATTAGACCGCATTCGTGAGGCAGGAGTAAAGGGAGTTCTTTTATTCGGAATTCCTGCACATAAGGACGAATGTGGAACAGAAGCATACAATGAACATGGAATCATTCAGGAAGCAATCCGCTATATTAAAAAAGTATTTCCTGAATTAGTTGTAATCGCTGATATCTGTCTTTGTGAATATACTTCTCACGGACACTGTGGACTTATCAAAGATGGTATCATTTTAAATGATGAGACACTTCCTTTACTTGCAAAAACTGCCGTAACATGCGCTCAGGCAGGAGCAGATATGGTAGCACCATCTAATATGATGGACGGTCACATCGCAGCAATTCGTGAAGCTTTAGATGAGGCAGGATGCAAGATGACACCAATCATGGCTTACAGCGCAAAAATGGCTTCCGGATATTATGGACCATTCCGTGACGCAGCCCATTCTGCACCAGGATTTGGCGATAGAAAAACATACCAGATGGATTACCATAATCCAAGAGAAGCAATGCGTGACATTCAGGATGACATTGATGAAGGAGCAGATATCATCATTATCAAACCAGCACTCGCCTTCCTGGATATTTTAAAAACAGCATCCTGGGAAACAGACATGCCACTCTGTGCATACAATGTAAGCGGAGAATACTCAATGGTAAAAGCTGCTGCTGCAAACGGATGGATTGACGAGAAAAAAATCGTTATGGAAAATATGATCGGAATGAAGAGAGCCGGAGCGCAGATGATTATTACATATCATGCACTTGATGTGGCAAAATGGCTGAGAGAAGAATAGAGATTTGCTGTAGGCAAGGGGGATGCCGCTGTAGAGAATGAGGTTAGCCGGATTGCCAGAAGAAGTATTGAGAAGAACCACTAAAAAATTTATTGATTTTGTTCCGTTGTGCTAAACGCTCCATTTTGCCCAATA
>OIXA01004804.1_pt1 | contig 12584 bp, 23 predicted proteins | sample 1587721 | NCBI WGS metagenome assembly OIXA01 (sample SAMEA3888900, study PRJEB22519) | human gut metagenome | biome: human gut; feature: human-associated habitat; material: faeces | place: Denmark | collected 2013 | reverse complement strand
TATTTATCTCTTCTAATTAAATTATTAAAAATAGTTATTGCATAATAATTACCGAATGGTAATCACTTGCTATATTTCAATTTTAATTCCATAATTTTTAATGTTTAAATTTTTTTGCATTCCTAGCGAAATTTGCCCGACGTTTCTGTAGAGGAGTAGCGTTCGGATCTGACAAAACTTTATTTGCATATTCTTGAACTCCCATTCCTGCGCGTTTAGCAGACGCAGTAAATTTTCCTCTATTCTTTTCTTTTATATGAATTGTTCCACCCTTTTTTCTGTATATTATATTATCATAAGTATTTTTAATATAATTTCCATTTGGTGTAACCGTAACTTCTGGAATAATTCCAGTATCTTTATATATTGGAATAATATTTCCGTCTCCGTTATCTCTTGCTCCTCATAATATATAATTAATTCCTTCCGGGGAATATAATCCAAAATCTGTTATATCTAAATATTTTCCTTTAAATTTAACTCTTTTTGGAGAGGTTGGATGTTTATCGTTTTTAACAGCATCGCCTCTATGCCCTTTTTTATCTTCGGGATAATCATCCAAATTAATTCCTTTTTTTATAAAATCATAATTATGCTCTGGACGACCCAATTCTTTAGGAACTAAACCACTCTCAATTCCATCAAGAATTGAATTTATCGTTCCAGGATTATTATTTATTATTTTTGGAACGTTATCTCCAATTAAAAATTTTAATATATCCATAATTTTATATTGTCTAATATTTATTTTAATTTCTAGATATGTTATTTCTTTCTCCTTTTGGTATTCCAAGTCTTTCTGCTTCAGACATTTTTATTTTTGGGTCAATTCCTTTAAATTTTATTTTATTCTTATCTAAAGCAAATAGAACGTTTTGTCCTAAATTTTGATTATCTGCAATATTCTCAAATCGTACTATGTCAGCTCCATTTTTTCTCGCTTGTTTCACAATATAATTTCTTAATCCATTTTTACTTTGATCTATTGCTGGATAAATATCGCCGTGTTGAACTAATGCCTTATTTGAGTTAATAGTATATTTATTAGTTACTGGTCGCTTAGCCAAAAATCCTTTTTCAACTGGAGCTTCAGAGAAAAATGCTCCATTCGGATCTGCGTTATGCGTTTTAACATCCCATCTTTCTTTAAATGGAAACTTAAATTCAGTTATAATTTTATCGGATTGATGATAACCATCATATGTCTTTGGACCAACAAATTCTAATTATCCATTTTTTAACAATTGATTAAACGTATATCTATTAGATAAATTTGAATATATCTTATTCCCAGCCTTAGCTCCTAGACCACCTCCAATAATTGCTCCTGGATTTGTGAAATCAATAAGAGTGTTTAACATTTCACCATAATACTTCCCTTTACTAACAAAATCTCCTCAATTAGAATATTTATTATTGGTAAGTTTACGAACTGCAGCATCAGTTCCCTTTGCACCCAATACACCACCGACAAGCCCTCCAATCATAGCACCAGGAGCTGTTATAATAGCTGGTGCTGCAGCTATAAGCGGTAATGTGGTCGCACCAACCGCTCCAGCTGTATCTAAAAATTTCTTTTGATCTTCATAAATATTTTGCTTTACTTGATCAGTCTTTACACTTGCAGATAACTTTTTACTATCTATATTCTTTTTTATATCTTCTGGAGTATTTTCATAAATTTCATCAACAATTTTTGAAGCCCCATTATTATATAATCATTGTCTAGCTTCTGAAGCTTTTGAATCATCAGATCAAAATCATTAGGGATTTTTAATTGCCTGTTCCTGAATTTTATTTATATATCCATAATAATCGTTGTGTTTATATTTCATATTTAAAAAATTTATTGCAAATATAATAAATTTTAACAAATATACAAAATGCAGTTGAAATTTTGCGTATATGATGAAAGGAGATAGACTGTAATGTATTTAAGCCCCCCTGGGTAACGAATGGGAAAATGGATTTTTAAATATGAATTTCCCTATAAAATTCTCAGGATGGTACCTAAATTTTTATATCATTGAGTGTTATATGGCAGACTGTTGCCCGCAGCTATTGCGATAAGTAGCAAAGACGCTTATAGACGAGCTGGTGGTGGACAACTCCACAAATCCTAAAGATGAGGTGAAGACAGTAGCCTCAGTTTATCGAGTTGTTAGCGATAAACAATCTTAGGTTGAACTGCTAATCAATATGATTAGAAATCTCCTGGATAGATTGTGACCAGGCACAAACAAGCTATGGCAAACGTTAGCGACAAAATGAACACATTGTTTAACCTCGTTAATACCGCTATTATGAGTACACCGGAACTCGGCTACGACAGAAGCATCTATATGTGCGGCATCAAAGATTACTATGATGCGATGGACAAACTTTATTGTCCAGATGAAACGTTTTCGGACGAGAACAGTACGTTCTCAATAGGCGGACAGGAACTATGTACAGTTCCAAAAGAAAGCAGAAACCTATTTATCGATCTGCTTTCAAGGGGTATAGACGACATGTTACGATACTATAAAAATAGAGCCGATTATTACATCGGCAAATTACAAGACTTCCTAATAAGGAAGGATGCCGTTCGCGATAAAAATTATTATATAATATGTGCCATGATCGACTATTACTTCGGCAATAGCTCCGTCGATGAGGCTTTAGAAGACGTAAAATACGCTGCTAATAAAGCGAAATAACGCTTTTGGCATATAGCTCTGTTTAATGAGATTCTCAGGCATAATTGAGGAATCTCTATAACCTTTAATTTAATTTCCAGATGAAGAAGATTAAATTAACAGAGAGAAAGCTCAGCTATCTCTCGCAGAAATACCACACAGTGGGATTCACTGCAGAGGAGTATGAGCTCTACTATGTGCTCGTTTATGAGTGGGAACATTCTAACGAGTATATGGTAGAATTCCCTGAGGACGACAAGATTCCTACCTTGGAATTCTTGGAGGGCACTCTCCTACTAGATGAGATGAAGTTCTAGAGAACATACAAGAATTATGTTTAATAAAAATAATTTCTTTGAGTGCACTAGAGCAACGTTTACTTCGTGTGCTCGGCCAAACAGATCTCCTGATTTTATATCTAGAGATAAGTTTGGAGACATTTCCAGTGAATACTGGTACACCAAGAAAGGTGTCATCAGAAACAGTAGTCATTGGAGCTTCATTAAAGGTAGATTTCTAAATACCTTTAATGTAAGGCCCACAGTAAGAGTTTCTAGATGTTTCTGGAAACTTAACAATTTAAAAGGAATTGATTTCCGTGGAGCAGCCTGTGGGTTTTGCTCATGGAACAAATTCCGTAGCAACAAGGATAAGATCTTATAGCCTTAAATAAATATAAGATCCCGGCCACGCAAAATATCTGCTTGATATACAGATGCGATAGGGTGAAAGAAATTTAGTCGGTCCTGTATGATGCTAGCAAAACTTTCATAAGCTAGCACCGGAGATAAAACGCTGCCGGCGGCATGTGCGTATTTAATTCGGATTTATCAACCGAATGAATAATTAAAAAAACAAGTGTTTAACCAACGTGTAATGGAAACGCTTAAAGTGGATGAAGTATAGTAATCCATTCCCAATTGCCTTGGGAAGCACAAAAAGTACGTTGGTTGAACAATTGTTATTTGTACCTATGCATTAAATAGGCGTGGCGACGTTTACGCACTTTGATGAATTATGGCAAAGAGAGCTAACGAAATGGCAAGCCCATATGTCTATAACAAATTTCAGAGATCAGAGATGATTTCTGACAACATAGTCTCAGGTGGGGACTCATGGGACTACTCATTCATAATGTTAGTTTCCGGTACATTACCGGAGACTGACATATTCATCTCCGGCAAACGGAAAGCCGGGGAATTTGCTGCCTGGTTATGCCAGGAAGCAATGAAGCGGTTGTTCCGCTTCAAGTTTTCGAAGAGACAGGACGATCTGTCTCTGTATATCAAATCCTTCTTGGCAGATCACCAAGAGGGAAAATTAAAGAGGTGGATCAAGGAGAGAATCTCCGGGCCATCGTTTGAAACTCTCCTCGCAAAAGGAGAGATTAATCTACGGGACGTCCGTAGATTATTAATCGAGGAAGAAGTGGCTAACCAGGAATAGCTACTTCTTCAAAAGGGGCAGACCTATGGGGATTAATGCAGTTCGAGCCTGCTCTGTCTCTCAAATTATTATTAATAAAGAATCTCACTTATCGGCTTGCGTAGGTGTGATTCAATGTCTAACAAGCAAGCAAGAATTAAGAGTATGAAAAATACTACATTCGAGTCCGCGATGAACTCATCATCGTTTGCGAGCACTGAGAGTGCTGCCCAGAAAAAAGCGTTTTTAGCGAAACGTGATTTATTTTATCGTGAAACATTTTTCTGGCTCGAAAGAAATTACTTTTTCGCGGCGGCAGGGTGTGTTGCAAGAATAGAGAGATATCATGAGGCTCTTGAAAAAAATGGGAAGATTAAGATCACCCCAATTGCAGGGAATGACTGCAAAATTACTATTGATGGCATACCTGGATATCACATATGTGATAATGAAAATAGTTGGCGTTGCGCCAAAATATTAAGCGAATCTGCGCAATCAATAATCTCTATGCATAAAGAGCGCAGAGATAATGCAATTGAAAAATTAAAAGAGTATATTTTAAAAGTATCCGGTAGAATTATAACCGATGAAGAAAGAGAGGCGATATTAAGGATTAATAAAATCCTCTCTTACGAGCACGAGAAATAACAAAAAGGCGAGCTCTTATGGGCTCGTCTTTTAACATATTAAAATATATAATATTATGAAACAGAACACATTAAGTAGCACCTATGTCGTTATCGGAATTACGCCATACGGTCGCAAGGAAATTACGGACATGATGATCGATGAGAAAGAACTCTTCTCGTCGATTGAAGAAGCTCGTTCCTGTGGCAATTATATCTTCGTTACATATTATGATGTAGCGAGACTTGCTAAAATCCATGTAAAACCAGAAGATATAGACGACTTCCTGTTTTACTATGGAATAGCAGAAGAATATGGATTAGAGATTGAATATCTTCAGTCAATCTTAAATGGCTTGACGCCGATAGGTGCAGCCAACGAGTGGGATCTTTAAAAACGCAATATTATGAAAAAGATTATTAATGTTGTTCTAGACATTATTGCCTTTATTGCATTTATTGGCCTACTGTTCGTTGCGGACAATCTGTTAATTCAGATTCCATGGACATTTGGATGTCTATGGTATCTTGCTTTTTGGTCCAAAAGACGTCCAGAACTCGATAAAGAAAACCTTTAATAAATAAAACATTATGGCAAACACAATTTGTGGCCGTCGGCCAAATATGGGCAACTTCAAAATGTTGCTTATGGAAATCCTCAAGGAATCAAATTTCCAAAACGAGGAAAAGAAGGCAAAACTTCCATCCGCTATTACTCTCAGTCAGAAACATCATATTTCTGACAGAGTAGGAAGATTCGTATTCCAGGTACTCAAGGAAGAGGAGATAATCCGCATTCATAGAGATGGGATGTATTCTGTTACCAACAAGAGAGATGACTACACCAATAAGCCATTCTCTATTGGTGATGCAGAGAAAGTGCAAATGATCTATGATCGCTGTAGAGAACTTTCTCCGAAGCAGACTCCTACGAAGAAAGCAAAAGTTTCTTCAGTAGAAACAGCTCCAGTAAAAACTGTTGATAATCCAATAGTTGAAACTGTTGAGAAACCATCTTTCACAACAGAAGAACTCGTGGCTATGCTCGAAGAGAAAGGGTACGAAGTGTCATTGAAGCACATTTACAAGCTCGTATAATATCCTATCCTCCTTTACGAAAGTAGGGGAGGATTATTATAATAATTAAAATACAAAATTATGTTCGAGATTAAAGGGGTTCGAGAGTATATCGCGGACCAGTGCGACTCTATCGTAAAAAGTATTGATTTGATGATTCATCCAAAAATGGCGGATTTACAAATCTCTGAAAGCCTGAAAAGGTCTAGCGAATTAATTAGGAATAAATATCTTTTCGAAAATGATCTCGCTATGGTTTTAAACGTTCAAGACATTTTTAATGTTATGACAGCCATAATTGGCGGAGATAGAAAAGCTCCATATTTCCATCCAGCATTAACTGGATTGACTTACATGTTTGCCACTAGAATAGCGCACGTAGCAGATTCGAATCTTGGATGGAAAACCATTAGAGAGATTTCCAATATGGATAAACGATAACAATTAACCGAATGTGGGGTCTTTTGATTCCCATTCTTAAAAGCAATGTTATGAAAGCAAAAACAATCACAAAAGAATTCCTCAGACTAGAGTTTGATGGAAAATCAAGGGATTTCAACAAAACCCCACTTAACCAGGAATCTGTTTATGAACCAGATTGGAATAAATTGGTAAACATTCTCAAGGTAGCATTAAAGGAAAGAATGGAAGCGTGTCGTGAGAACGTAATGACCAATTTGTCTAAAGTGATCTATTGTACCGACAATGAAGTATGGTTTCAAGATCATTCTACATTTTCTGTTCGCTCTTATGAAGCCATGGAAGATGCGTATAATCGCCTATGCGATAATTACGCCAAGCCACAAGATAGAATCGGCTTAATGTCTGAAGGAGAGGCATATCAATGCCTAAAAGCGCTAGCTGAATTCGGCTTACTCCATAAAGAGCTTCCTTTATTTGACTATGTTTTATCAATCTATCTAAATAGAATCAGAGATGCTAAATTTTAAGCCACAACCAGGGATGCTTCATCCTGTATTTCCAGATGAATTGCCAGAAGTGGATGTATATCATCCGTTACCAGGTGAAATCATCGCAGTGTCAAATAATCCTACAATTCTCGACACTCAAATCATCCGTAATGGTAGGACGCAATACAAACTATCTACAGTTATCGCCAAAAGCAATAAAAGGGGATGGTGTAAAATCAAAATGACAATATGATCATAGATGCAAATCTTGTTGAGAGATTCTCCAAGAGAAATTCTCAACTGGAAGAAACGGAAACTCATTTCCAAATAACAACTGGAAAAGAGGTTCGCTGCTATCGCAAAAGTGTAGCGTATATAATTGAAACAGAGAAGACTATAAGTGTCTTCAAAAACAATCAAATAATTTAAAACAACAAAAAGCTATGGCAAAGCACATAGAAATTGAAGCGAGAGGTACAAAGGTTACCCTCGAAGAGGCAATGGCCAAGTCGACAACAATCGACACAACCACAATGGATGCAATCTGGAAGTCCGGAGAATCCATCGGATTATCATTCCATTTTGATAACGGAGATATCATCGAGTTCCCAGAAAGGAGCGAGATGAGAATTGATGTCAGGGACATCAAGATCCGTGGAAAAGAGTGTAAGCAGCTTTTCATATCTGTTTACACTCAGATGAAAGGCGACATCTGGGTGCCAATGTCGGTGTTCAGAACAATGCCTACCGAGAAGGACTTGGAAAAGTTCTATGAAGTCTCACCAATTAGCAAGGTCCTCCTGGATCCAGCTAAATGTGTGAACGATCTCGATAGGATCGAATTCCTCTGCGGTAAGACCGTACAGGCATCTTCCGTCGATGGGTTGAACGCCGACAAGCTTGTGGTCAAACACCTCGAAGACGGCAGTGTCGTCAGAGAGCGCGAGATTGGTGGCAGACCGTTCACAGGTTCCGCCTTCAAAGAAGTTGATAATAGCGTTCAGCAATAGTCAACAAGCATATTCCCAATAATTAATTGGATGTACTATAAGCCCTTCCCAGAAATGGGAGGGGTATTTTTTTCGTATTGGGACTAAGACAACATAAACCTCTTTAGTACAAATAATAATTTTAATTTTTTTTAGTTATGGCAAATGCTAAAGATTTGACACCTATCGTGCCGCAGGTAGGTAAGAGAACTTCAAATGTGGTTAACATTGCGGCTATGAATGACATCAACGCTAACGGCTCAGCGTATCCTCTCGTTGAAGGCGAAACTTTTGTTGCGCCTCCATATGACGATATCAACGCTAAGGGTCTTCTTCGTGAAGTTCAGGTTCGCGAGGGTTCTAACGCGAAGTTCTATCTTCTTCAGGGTAAGAAGCGTGATGCTTCTGGTGCTGAAGTTGATTACTTCATGAACCTCAATACGCTTTTGAAGCGTGACGTTAACCGTGTCATGGTTAACCCTACATGGGAAGACCAGAGCTGGGACTCTATCCTGAAGTCTCTTTGTAAGATGGGCGAGATCAAAGTCGTAGAAATGCGCAAGATTCTCGTGCCAGTCTTCGATAGAGAAACTGGACGTCCTGAATCGACTATAGATGCGAATAACGTATCGCACTATGTAACAAGAGAGCAGACCGTTCCGGTCTACACTCCTCGTGCCTAAGGAAGAGCTCGTTACCGTGCAAGGAACATTGCATGGTAACGGGATTTATTCCAATGCTGGTGTTTTTTATGTTTCAAACGACAAACAATGGATTCCAGGTAATGGATATTGGACTCTTTTGTGGTCTAATGACCATTGGTTTATCGTTTCGTTTAACAGTCTATAGAGGTTTGATCGCCTCTATGGGCCCTATTTGGAGAATTTGCTATCGAATCGTTCTTGACTTTGTCTTTGGTTGCTTATCAGTTTTTATCTATTTGGCAAATTCTCCAACTCCACAGCAGTGAATGCTCTGGAGTTTTTTTATCTTCATACTAAGCCGAAAAGTGTGAAGAATTGTGTTGCTTTCGGCCATATGCGTTTTGAAGTTTTACCAGCACGGCTGTGAAGTCCTGCTGGTTTTTTTGAAATCTACCGTTTCATGTAAGAGGTCAGTAGCATGATTTGGTTCGAAACTTCCTGTGTATAGTACAACAGGTGGCCAATATGTTATATTTCTATCTTCCCCACGCCATAAAGGCGGCTAGCGCGGGGAGCGTTATTTATTTGCCGCTAATTATTTTTTTTATTTTCCACCACCAACCATTCGCGCTTTTGGTAGGTTGCAGTGGTGGACTCTGGACATCGGGCATTTACGCATTTCCCCACACCCCAGAGATATTTAAATGCGAGGCATTATTGGCCATGCCATAAAATGCATATTATCAGAAAGTATCTAGTTACCGACTTCTAAATGGAAAGGATATGATAATATGCAGAGACCAATTTATTTTTTTACTAGTTTAAGTTTTAAAAAAATTAAGTCGGCTACATAGGACGGTAGAGGTAGAGAGCGTCCGAGTAATAGAGTTGAGTCTATTACGAACATAAAGTCTAGTGTCAACCTGCTAGTATGGAACTTTATGGCATTTTATCCATAAAATGCAAATACGAAGATATTGGGAAAATATCTGAACTCAACAACTCTCATATATGTGGATTAATCCGTCTGCATCGCGAATATATGGGAGTAAGATCTACATGTACTTGCCGTCACGTGGCGTAGGTCGTAAGTAGGATTTATTCCGAAACAAAAAGTATATAAGCGAAAATATTAACTAAAACATCAAATATGGACGCAATTTATTTGTCTCAGCTTTATCTCCCTCACTACTTTATTCAAGGAGATAACGTATCGCCAAATCTTTACGATATGGATACTTCCAAACCCATTGAACTACATATATATAGTAGTGATGCGCATGAGGTTTTGGCAAGTGGTATTCTTACATCTAAAGATATTGAATACATACAGAAGCTTTATCATTTTGAAATTTAACTAAAACATAATATATTATGAACATTAAAAGAGCACTGCGAATAGCGCAAGAACAACCTTGGTTTGAACTGTTTAAAGAATATGTAACTTCTTTCTATGGAGATTTTGAAAAGTTTTTAAATAAAGCGTCAAAATTTAGTTACACTAAGAATTTCATTAACGGTGCATTTGCTTGGTTTACAACTAAAGAAGGCCAAAAATATTGGAGTGACGTTTGTGATGATTTCGTAAAAAAGTATTACGATAAATCTGTAAAAGTCTTTGTAAAAGAAGCGTGCTGCAAAGAGCCGGTTGCAAAACTGATAAATGCCACTATGGATGATGAACAAAGATTCGCCTCTGCACTAAAAGACACTGGAATATGTTATGATTCTGTCGTGCGGGAAGGGAAGGATCTTGTAGCATATAAGAATTCATATAAAATAGTTGAAGAATGGATATAGAAACATTACTAAGATTGGCTAAAAAGCAGTCCTGGTGGAATGCTTTTAGAGGACAGATAAGAAGAGATCTGTCTCCAGAAGAACTTGCTGAATGTGCAATTAAAGCGAATGATTATATTCTCTTTATTGCACGAGCATTTTATTGGAAAGGCTCAAAAGAGGGATTTGATTACTGGCGAAAAGTCGCAAACGATTTTTGTAAACTCGTAGAAGATTACGAAAAATCCGTCCCTACATTTAAAGCATATGAGGATAAGATTCTCGTTGCTCGTTTTGTAGGTTGGATAGATCGTCAGCCAGGAGATATTGAAAAACTTAAAGATCTTGCAGTAAAGACGTTGAATGACAACAATATTGCTTTTGATCTAATAGTTGTTGATGACGACGAGATAAAGGCTTTTAAAAGAGAGCCTTATTTCGTAAGAGAATAAAAAAATCCTCGCCTGAAAAAGGCGGGGATTATTTTTATATTAATATCTCTTTGGAAGAATCTTGTAATTCTTTATCTTTCAATAAACGATCAACAAGTTTTTTGTATTCTGCTAATTGTTCATCTTGTTTATCAAGTCTAGCTTTAAGAGTATTAATATCTTCTGTATTTTGCTGTATTCTGTCTTCATGATTGCATATTGCTCAAATAACAGCTTGTCCTAGTTTGTTCAGATCATATAGTTTTGTATCTGTTTTACAACCAGTTTGTATATCTTTACTTTCATTTTTAAGTATAGTTAAATAATCTTTCGACACCAATTCTGCATTACACCTGCGAATGGTTGATTCTGGCATATTAATTTGATCTGCTAACTCTCTGTTAGAAAAACTTAATTTTCCTAAATTTTCAACGTCTTTATACATAAACTGTTGGGATGCAATTAAATATGATTTCGTAGTAAATGATATATTAGGATTGGATATAAAGTCTGGACTAAATGGTTCAAATTTTTTATAAGGATCGAAAGTGTAATAAGTTTTTCTTCCTTTTAATTCAGTTTTAATATAACCAGCTTCTTTTAATCTTGCAATACTATCTCTAATAGTATTAATACTAGCTCCACTTTCTTTTGAAAGAACTTGTAGAGATGGAAAGCATCCTTTTGTTGGATTATCATGAGATTTGATTATAGTATAAATTAATTGATCTTTTGGTGTTAAATTTTTAGTTCCCATATCATTTGGAACTTGAACGTGTTGTAAATTTTCTTGTTTATCCATATTATTTTAATTTTAATTATATACAAATATATTAAAAATAATTTATTAAAACAAGAAAATAATATATTATTTTTGATAATATATCAACCATTGCGCACTTTGCGCAAGAGATGATACATAGGGTGCGCAGGAGATGATACATAGTGCGCACCAGTTGATAACTAACTATACTTAATACTATACTTAATAACTATACTTAAAGAAAAAACAAAATGATCTCTCTTTTTTGGCTGTTGGTATTCGGAATACCATACTTAATTACAATGGCAATTATGAAATTGTTTGATGATAATGAGAAGTAAAGCATTGAAAATGAGGGGAGTATTCCTCTCTTCTTTTCTTTATTTCTTTTTCTCCTTCTTCATTTTTTGTTGAAAAAACCAATTTTTATATTAAATCCACTATATGTTTCTTTTTATACTTGCTTCTTTCGTAGAAGCTTATTATCTTTACAAAAGTACAAACGCAAATAAAAGAGATATAGTTCCCTACATTCTTTTATCTGTTTGTTGTTTACCAATTATTCCAATTATTATTTTCTTTATATCTTCTGAACACTCTCTTAAAGAGTTTTATGAAGAAGCCATTAAACCGTATTGGTTTGAATTGTTGGTCTATATTGGTATACTTATTGCAGGAATAATACTATGGTAAATGCTTATATCTATCGCAATGAACATTGTATAGGCGTTCGTCGTTTTACCACTATAAACGCTCTAGAAAATTATTGTAAATATGTTTTGCCGCGTATTTCTGGATTTGGCAAATATTATTACGTATTAAAAAATAATTACGCAGGAATTAATATAGCAAAATAAAAATTATGAAAGCAAAAACAAGAAAATTTTTCATTGAAAGAATTTCTACGGAAATTGTTGAAGAAAAGCAAGTCATTGTTAAAAAAATTTATCCGTGTAAAGTAAACGCGGCTATTCCTTTCAATCATAGAATGCTTTGCTAATGAAAAAGTTACTTATTCTTTTATTGTTGTGTGTAGGATTTAATTCCTATGCACAACAAAATAAAATTATTTTTTTCTCTCCTTTTTATCAAGAATCTAATATTTCTTATAAAAAGATTCCAATTCTTATTACTATAACAAACGATGAAATAATCATTCAAGACGCAGTAAATAAGTTTATTCTTCAAAAATATACTATTATAAAAGTAAAAAATAGTAAACTGTCTATTGGAGATAGAATGGATTATTTAACCGTTAATA
>OIXA01004796.1_pt1 | contig 12612 bp, 6 predicted proteins | sample 1587721 | NCBI WGS metagenome assembly OIXA01 (sample SAMEA3888900, study PRJEB22519) | human gut metagenome | biome: human gut; feature: human-associated habitat; material: faeces | place: Denmark | collected 2013 | reverse complement strand
GGAGGTCGCCCGCAAGAACTGCGAGAAGTACGGCTCCAAGTTCCACAAGACCAACGACATGAAGGAAGCCTTCAAGGACGCCGACATCGTGTATCCCAAGAGCTGGGCCTCCTACGCCGCCATGGAAGAGCGCACCAAGCTGTACGCCGCCGGCGACAAGGAGGGCATCGACGCGCTGGAGAAGCGCCTGCTGGCCCAGAACGCCGAGCACAAGGATTGGGCCTGCACCGAGGAGATGATGAAGCTCACCAAGGACGGCAAGGCGCTGTACCTGCACTGCCTGCCCGCCGACATCACCGGCCTGAGCTGCGCCGAGGGCGAAGTGGACAACTCCGTGTTCGACCGCTACATCGTGCCTCTGTACAAGCAGGCTTCCTACAAGCCCTACATCATCGCCGCCATGATCTTCCTGGCTCAGGTGAAGGATCCCGTCAAGGCCCTGATGGAGCTGGACGAGACCAAGGACACCCGCAAGAAGTTCTAAATAATCGACCCGATAGCGGGAGGGGCTCCCCCTCCCGCTATTTTCTGTCCCCTGCCGCATTTTTGTGTAAATGTTGTGGGTGATAGATATTGTGTACTGTATACAATCTGTGTTATACTATCTAAGCACCGTCTCCTCCTCGCCCCGAAAACGCCCTTTCCCCCTGCGCTTCAGAGCGGGCACACGGAGACGAAAAAACGAAAACAGTGAGGTAGAGCATTATGTCTAAGAGAATCGTTATCGCGCTGGGCGGCAACGCACTGGGCAATACCGCCGCTGAGCAGCTCCAGCTGGTCACCGAGACCGCCAAATCCATCGTGGACCTGATCGCTGCAGGCAATGAAGTCGTGGTCGCCCACGGCAACGGCCCCCAGGTGGGTATGATCAATCTGGGCCTGTCCACCGCTGCCGAGGCCAAGGCCATCAAGGCCGATATGCCCTTCCCTGAGTGCGGCGCCATGTCCGAGGGCTACATCGGCTATCACCTGCAGCAGGCCATCGGCAATGAGCTGGCCAGCCGCGGCATGGACAAGCCTGTGGCCACCATCGTGACCCAGACTGTGGTGTCCAAGGACGACCCCGCTTTCCAGAACCCCACCAAGCCCGTGGGCGCTTTTTATGACAAGGAGACGGCGGACCGCATCGCCGCCGAGAAGGGTTACACCATGGTAGAGGACGCCGGCCGCGGCTATCGCCAGGTCGTTCCCTCCCCCAAGCCCTTTGACATCGTGGAAAAGGCCAGCATCAAGGCGCTGGTAGACGCCGGTCACGTGGTCATCGCCGTGGGCGGCGGCGGCATCCCCGTTATCCGCGAGGGCAGCAAGCTCTCCGGCACCCCTGCCGTCATCGACAAGGACTTCGGCAGCGAGCTGCTGGCCGAGCTGCTGGACGCCGATATGCTCATCATCCTCACCGCCGTGGAGAAGGTGGCCATCAACTTCAACAAGCCCGACCAGAAGGGTCTGGACGAACTGACCCCCGCTCAGGCCCGCGAGTACATCGCCCAGGGCCAGTTCGCCAAGGGCTCCATGCTGCCCAAGGTAGAGGCCGCCGTGAAGTTCGCTGAGTCCAAGCCCGGCCGCACCGCCCTCATTACGCTTCTCGAAAAAGCAAAGGACGGAATTGAGGGCAAGACGGGTACTCGCGTCCATCAGTAACCCTTTCCGGAACCGTTTTCACTTATCTCAGCAATTTCTCCATTGATATTTCTAATGGCAGAAGTATCAAAAAAAGTATGAGGAGCGCAGAATTTTAGTTGAAATTTGCGGGCACATCCTTTATAATACTTTTGTAACAATTTCATACCCCTGTGAATGCCGGAGCATATCCGTTATTCAGGCGGGCGGCAAATTTTATCCCTACCTTCAGCCGCACGTCATATATATTAAAGGAGGAAAACAAGAATGAAGAAGTTCCTTGCGTTGATCCTCGCCCTGGTCATGGCGCTGAGCCTGGTGGCCTGCGGCGGCGGTGACAACAACACCAACGGTGACAATGGCGACGACGCTAACACCGAGGGCAAAAAGGTGAAGGTCGGTTTCATCACTCTGCACGATGAAAACTCCACCTATGACCTCAACTTCATCAACGGCGCCAAGGAAGCCATCGCTGCCCTGGGTCTGACCGAGGATGACTACATCCTGAAGACCAACGTTCCCGAGGGTCAGGAGTGCTACGAGGCCGCTGTTGACATGGTCGACGCCGGCTGCAACATCATCTTCGCCGACAGCTTTGGTCATGAGCCTTACATGATCCAGGCCGCTCAGGAGTTCCCCGAGGTTCAGTTCTGCCACAGCACCGGTACCCGCGCTCATACCGAGGGTCTGGCCAACTACCACAACGCTTTCGCTTCCATCTATGAGGGTCGCTATCTGGCCGGTATCGCTGCCGGTATGAAGCTCAATGAGATGATCGAGAACGGCACCGAGATCAACGGCACCAAGGTCACCGCCGAGAACGCCAAGATCGGCTACGTTGGCGCTTTCACCTACGCCGAAGTGGTTTCCGGTTACACCTCTTTCTTCCTGGGCGCCCGCTCCGTCTGCCCCACCGTCACCATGGACGTGACCTTCACCGGCAGCTGGTATGATGAGGCTCTGGAGAAGGAAGGCGCTCAGTTGCTGATCGACAAGGGCTGCAACCTGATCAGCCAGCACGCTGACTCCCTGGGCGCTCCCACCGCTTGCGAGAACGCCAAGGTTCCCAACGTCTCCTACAACGGCTCCACCAAGGAGGCCGGCCCCAACACCTACATCATTTCTTCCCGCATCAACTGGGCTCCCTACTATCAGTATGCGATCCAGTGCGTCATCGATGGCAAGGCTATCGACGCTGACTGGACCGGCACTCTGGCTACCGGCTCCGTGGTTCTGACCGAGCTGAACACTGATGTTGCCGCTGCCGGCACTCAGGAAGCTATCGATGCCGCCATTGCCAAGCTGGAGAGCGGTGAGCTGCATGTCTTCGACTGCGCCACCTTCACCACCAAGGCTGATGATACCATGAACCCCTTCAAGATCGACTTCCTGAAGGTCGATGCTGACGGTCACATCACCTCTTATCTGGCTGACGTCGATACCGACGAGGCTTACACCGGTGATACCGAGGTCGTCGAGAACGGTTACTTCGCCGAGTCCGCGAAGCGTTCCGCTCCTTACTTCGATCTGCAGATCGATGGCATCAACCTGCTGAATACCGCTATGTAATGTCGTCCGAAACGGACAACATCCCAAGCCACAATGAGGTGGGCTGCGCAAGCAGCCCACCTTCTTCTTTTTCCACAGTGCTTTTGACGATTCTCACAAAGGATTTTCGACATTCTTGTATAACCTTACATTCTTTGTGTATACCTGACAAATTTTTTGCGAATTTTGATTTACAACCACTGATATCTGTGCTAGAATAAAGCGTATGGAATTTAGCCCCGGCGTGCTACGAGGTGTTGCAGCCATCTGCGCCGAAAGAAAGGATGACAGCCTTGGAAAACAAATGCGCGATCAAAATGGAGAATATCACCAAGCGCTTTGGTTCCGTGGTGGCCAATAACGCCATCAACATGGAACTGCGCGAGGGTGAGATCCTGTCTCTGCTGGGTGAAAACGGCAGCGGCAAGACCACTCTGATGAATATGCTCTCCGGTATTTATTTCCCTGATGAGGGACAAATCTACATCCACGATAAGCCCGTCACCATCGCGTCTCCCAAGGATGCATTTGATCTGGGCATCGGCATGATCCACCAGCACTTCAAGCTGGTCGATCTGTTCACCGCTACCGAGAATATCATTCTCGGTCTCGAGGGTAAGCTGGATCTGAACAATGCCCGCAAAAAGGTCAAGGACATCTGCGACAGATACGGCTTTGACATCGACCCCGACATGAAGATCTACGACATGTCCGTTTCCCAGAAGCAGACTGTCGAGATCGTCAAGGTGCTGTACCGCGGCGCGGATATCCTGATCCTGGATGAGCCCACCGCCGTGCTGACCCCGCAGGAGACGGACAAGCTCTTTGCCGTCATGCGCAACATGAAGGCCGACGGCAAGTCCCTCATCATCATCACCCACAAGCTGCACGAGGTGCTGGACGTGTCCGACCGCGTGGCCGTGCTCCGCAAGGGCGAGTATATCGGCGACGTGCAGACCAAGGATGCCGACCAGCAGTCCCTGACCGATATGATGGTGGGCCACAGCGTCACCCTGAATATCAACCGGCCCGAGCCCATCAACGTCACGCCCCGCCTGAAGCTGGACGGCCTGACCGTGTTTGACGAGCTGGGCGTCAAGCGTCTGGACAACGTCAGCTTTACCATCAACGCCGGCGAAGTGCTGGGCGTGGCAGGCGTGGCAGGCTCCGGCCAGCGCGAGCTGCTGGAGTCCATCGCGGGCCTGTATCCCATCCAGTCCGGCTCCGTCACCTTCTTCCCGCCTGAGGAAAATGGCCAATCGCTGGAGCTGGTGGGCAAGGATCCCATGGATATCCGCAAGGCCGGTATCGCCATGAGCTTCGTCCCCGAGGATCGTCTGGGCATGGGTCTGGTGGGCTCCATGGGTATGACCGGCAACATGATGCTGCGCTCCTGGCGTAAGGGTAAGGGCGCGTTCCTGAACCGCAAGGATCCGGAAGCACTGGCCCAGCGCATCTGGCAGGAGCTGGAGGTCGTCACTCCCAGCACCAGCTTCCCCGTCCGCCGCATGTCCGGCGGTAACGTGCAGAAGGTTCTGGTGGGCCGTGAGATCGCCCAGCAGCCCTCTGTGCTGATGACCGCCTACGCTGTCCGCGGTCTGGATATCAATACATCCTATACCATTTACAATCTGCTGACCGAGCAGAAGATGAAAGGCGTGGCCGTCGTTTACGTCGGCGAGGATCTGGACGTGCTGCTGGAGCTGTGCGACCGGATCGTGGTGCTCTGCGGCGGACAGGTGTCCGGCGTGGTGGACGCCCGTAAGACCAACAAGCTTGAAGTGGGCGCTCTGATGACCCGTGTGGAAGGAGGCGCGAAGGAAAATGCGTAAACAATCCCTTTTTCATATTTCCAAGCGTGACGCCCTTCCTCTGGGCAAGGCACTGCTGATCCGCGGCGGTATCCTGCTGCTGGCTCTGGTGTTCTGCGGTCTGGTCACGACGCTGCTGACCGGCCAGAACCCCATCAGCGTGTACGGCACTATTCTGGAGGGTGCCTTCGGCACCAGCCGCCGTATCGGCGTCACCGCCCGTAACGTGGCGATGCTGCTGGGTATCTCTCTGGCCGTGACTCCCGCCTTCAAAATGCGCTTCTGGAACATCGGTGCCGAGGGTCAGACCCTGATCGGCTGCCTGGCCACCACCGCCTGCATGATCACCCTGGATGACAAGCTGCCCAACGCCGCGCTGATCCTGGTATCCCTGATCGCCGCGCTGCTGGCCGGCGCTCTGTGGGGCTTCCTGCCCGCCTTCTTCAAGGCCAAGTGGAACACCAACGAGACCCTGTTCACCCTGATGATGAACTACATCGCCATGCAGTTGGCCTCCTTCTTCATCATTATCTGGGAGGTGCCCAAGGGCGCCGGTAAGATCGGTATCATCAACCAGTCTACCCGCGCAGGCTGGCTGCCGGAGCTCGGCAACGCCTACCTGCTGCCCATCCTGATCGTGGCCATCATGACCGGCCTGATGTACGTCTACCTGCAGTACAGCAAGCACGGCTACGAGATCGCCGTGGTGGGTGAGAGCCAGCGCACCGCCAGCTACGCCGGTATCAAGGTGGATCGCGTCATCATCCGCACCATGGTGCTCTCCGGCGCGCTGTGCGCCCTGATGGGCTTCATGATGACCGCCGGCGTGGACCACACCCTGACCACCACCATCGTGGACAGCCGCGGCTTCACCGCCGTCATGGTCTCCTGGATGTCCAAGTTCAACCCCTTCATCATGATCGCCGCTTCCCTGCTGCTGGTGACAATGGATCGCGGCGCCAGCGAGGTGGCCAGCGCCCTGAGCCTGAATCACTCCTTCGCGGATATTCTGACCGGTATCATCCTGTTCTTCATTATTGCTACCGAGTTCTTCATCACCTATAAAGTCACCCTGCGTAAGAACAGCAAGAAGGAGGCGTAACAGATGGGCTTTGATTTTGTATCTTTCTTCCCCCGTGCGGTCATGCAGGGCATTCCCCTGCTGTTCGGCAGCACCGGCGAGATCCTGACGGAAAAATCCGGCAACCTGAACCTTGGTATTCCCGGCATCATGTATGTGGGCGGCATCAGCGGCGTCATCGGCTCGTTCTTCTATGAGCAGTCCGTCCCCGCCGCCGAAATGAACGGCTTCCTTGCCATCATGATCCCCATTCTCTGCTCTCTGCTGGGCTCTCTGCTGATGGGCCTGCTGTACTGCTTCCTGACCGTTACGCTGCGTGCCAACCAGAACGTGACCGGTCTGGCCATGACCACCTTCGGTGTGGGCGTGGGCAACTTCTTCGGCGGCTCCCTCATCAAGCTGACCAACAGTGAAGTCCCCTCCATTGCCCTGTCCAACACCAGTTTGTTCTTCAAGACCACTCTGCCCGGCGCCGGCAGCACCGGCTGGTTCGGCCAGCTGTTCCTGTCCTACGGCTTCCTGGCCTATGTGGCCATCATCATCGCGTTGGGCGCGTCCTACTTCCTGAACCACACCCGTCCCGGCCTGCACCTGCGCGCCGTGGGCGAGAGCGCCTCTACCGCCGACGCTGCCGGTATCAACGTCACCAAGTACAAGTATCTGGCTACCTGCATCGGCTCCATGATCGCAGGGCTGGGCGGCCTGTACTACGTCATGGACTACGCCAACGGCGTGTGGTCCAACAACGCCTTCGGTGACCGCGGCTGGCTGGCCATCGCGCTGGTCATCTTCACCATCTGGCGGCCCAACGTGGGCATTCTCTCCTCCATCCTGTTCGGTGGACTGTACATCCTGTACCTGTTCCTGCCCACACCGGACCTGGCAGTAAAGGAGCTTTACAAGATGCTCCCCTATCTCGTCACCATCCTGGTGCTCATCGTCACCAGTATGCGCAACAAGCGGGAAAATCAGCCCCCCGAGGGCCTGGGCCAGGCCTACTTCCGGGAGGACCGTTAAAAAAGAATTTCACCGTCCTGACGCAAATCAGGACGGTGTTTTTTCACGCCCCGTCGGGCAGATTTTTTCTGCCCGACGGGGGACTTTTATTCTGGGAAGCGCCGTGTTCTCGGCGTTTCCCTTGTTTTCTACTTACTGGAAGTTACCCTTCAGCCATTCGCTGCCGTCGGCAGTGATGCGGTAGTGAGCATCGAAGGCATCCGCCTCCACCCAGTCTGCACCATTCTTTCGCAGCAGGACAATGTGCAGATTCGTCCAGTCCCCGGCAGCAAGCGTACCGTTTCCGAGACTTGCAAAGGGGATGGCCAGTTCCATTCGCCCGGAATTGACCTCCCACTGAGGGGCCAGGACGGATTCCACGGTTCCGGCCAGGGTCCAGCCGTCGCTTCCGGCGGTGTAGCGGCAGTAGTCACCGCTGTCGCTGGAACGCATGACCATGCTCCGCATGGAATGGGTCATTTCCCCGCCGGTCATGGTGGTGGTCATGGCCGTTCCCGTGCCGCCATCGGCATAGATCTGCACGGCAAACACGTCCTCCGCCTGATACCCGGGCAGGGTCCAGTCGGCCAGGTCCAGCCGCAGGTAGACATTCCCGCCGTCATTGGCCAGATACACCCGTTTCAGGTCGTAGGAACCGCTGGCATCGCCCACCGGGTCCGTGTAGTAGGGGACTCCCGCCCACTGGGTCCAGTCTCCCACGCAGCCGTCGTGCATGGTCACGGCCCGGTAAGCCCCTGCGTTCACCTGCGGGCCGTAGATGCGCATATCGAACTGTCCGTCATAGGCCAGCGCCGCCATCAGGTACGCCGCCCCGGTGATGGGCTCGCACATGGTACTCAGGTGGGGCTTGCGGGTGATATTGGAGAAGCACTCACCCTGGGGCATATAACCCTCTGCCGTCCGGTCCACGAACCATTGGAGCCGCCGGTAAGCATTGGTCCGGTAGGCCTTATAGCCGGATTGCAGCTCATACATGGCGATCCACATGGCCATCTGAGGCCAGGAGGGCTCGTCCTCGTAGGCCTCGTTTCCGCCGGGGTCCCAGGACATCCGGTGATAGAAGCCGTCGTTTTCATACCGGGCCACACCGTAGGTATCGTGGCCCAGATTTTCCAGAATCCCGTCGATATGGGACTTGGCACGGGAGGACTCCGCATCTACCACGCCGTAGGAGATCAGCACGTCCGAGGAGGAATCGTAGGTGGTATTGGCCGTGCCATCCAGATTCACCGCCCGGTTGAACCGCTGGGATTCGGTGTTCCACAGGCCCTTGGGAGAAGCGGTGTCGTCCCGGAGAATGGCCGTACGGATGGTGGAAGCCCCACCATTGTAGAGGTCCGCCACATCTTGCAGCCCCTTGGCCGCCGCCATGTGCTGGGCCGCATCCAGCCCAGCTACATACAGGGCCTGGGTGAAGGCGTTGTACTCGTTCTGCTCCTCCCAGATGCTGCAATCCGCCGGGCCGAAGCCGGCGTCCGTGATATTGTTCAGCACATAGTCGGCGCTGCGGCGGTAAGCAGGCCAGATCTTCTCCAGGAAGGCCGTTTTCGCAGAACCGGTAAGCTGCTCATAGTGACGATAGGCTCCCACCAGGAACATTCCGATGGAATCGAATTCCGGCTCCACGAAGGACACCGGCCCGTTGTCCCAGACCCAATAGCAGGTCCAGAAGGTCCCCGGCTTCTTCCAGGAGCCTTCGTCGGTGGTGATCTGCCGGTCGACAAGCCAGGTCCAGTAGTTTTCCGCCTCACGCAGGTGGCCGGTGGCATCCAGGCCCATGGCCGTCACAGCGGAATCCCGTGCCCAGACCTTATAGGAATAAGCGGAGGGGTTGGTGGTCGCCGGGAAAGCGGCGAAGCGGACATTGCCGTCAGCATTCGTACCGGGAACGATGGACTGCTTCATAAAAACGGAAATGCTCTTGTAAGCATCATTCAGCTTGTCCTCCCCCAGCTCCGGCGTCCGGCCTTCCGCCAGCCAGGCGGCATAGGCGGAGCGGGTAGTCTCCATCCAATGGTCCCCGGAGGCATTTGTGACCTTGGCTATGGCGGCGTTCAGGGCATCCTCCGTTCCGGCAGCAGCCACATAGAAATACAATGTCTGCGTCTGGCCGGGAGCCAGGGTCACGGCAGCGGAAAGGCCGGAGGAAATGTCGGCGCAGGTCACGGAACCGTTGCCGTTCAGGCTTCCGTTGGCGTTGAAGGAGTGCCAGGGCGAGCCGGCCGTACCGGTGGACTGGGTATCGTCGGCCACCTGGTAGCCGGACAAGGCCTCCGTCGACAGCACTCCGTGGGCAAGATAGGGCAGCCCCACCCTGGAAAGATCATAGCGGACCGTATGGTCCCCGGCGGAATAGGCGGCGGAGACGTTTGCGCCGCTGTCGTTGCGGATGTGCAGCATATCCAGAAGGTCCACAGTCCGGGCGCTGTCCCCCGGATTGGTCAGGTCGTAGCGGACCACCAGAAACTGCTCGTTGGGTACGAAGGCATACTGCTTGCTCAGAGTCACCGGCAGGGCAGCACCGTCATAGCTTCGATAGGTGTTCACCAGCACGCCGCCCTGGTCGAAATACCCGGAGGAGGAGAACTTGGAGCCGGTGGTATAGGACACCTGGGCCGTCTCATCCCGCAGGAAGGTGGAGTAATTCCTGATGAGGTTGGTGTTGTAATTTCCGGAGGCCGTTCCGTCATAATAGCGCAATTCATAGAGGCCGGGCCCGTCGGCGTTCACGGCCGTTGCCTGGTTCACGAAGGAGTCCTGCCAGATGGCCACCAGATTTTTCCAGTTGTTCAGGTACAGGCTCCGGGTGGTCTCACTTCTGGACGTCAGTTCCATGGAATCCAGATTGATGGCCCCGTACTCATAATCTCCATAGTAAAGGACCACGGTATGGACCCCCGCCGGGAGATCGATGCCCACCTCGGCCGTCGCCCAGGTATCCCAATCGCTTTGGGCCACGAAATAGGCTTTGTTTGCGTAGGTCCCGTCCACGATCACGGATCGGGCCGCCTCGGATCCGGAGCCGTTGGCATAGCGCAGGCGCAGGGTATAGGCCCCATTCTCCGGAACGGACACGGTGAAGCCCACGCTGTCCCCCTGCTCGGCAAACTGGTCCACAAAGCCGGTGCCGGTATAGCCTGCATGGTCCGTATCCACGGCCACGCCGGTTTTCAGGGCGTTTTCCGCCTCAAAAACCGTATCCGAGCCGTTGGAGCGGCGGATGTAGATCATGTCCCAGTATTCCAGGCTGGGCACCGTGAAGGCAACATAGCTGCCCTTCTCATCGACGCCGGTGGTGTAGGAAAGGGACGTGGACTGGCAGCCGTCCCGGTCCGGGGATGCCAGGTAGACCCCGGAAACGGCGGCATTTTCGCCCAGATAATACCGCACGGCAAGGTTTTCCTTGGTAGCAGGCGCTGCCGTGGCGTTGCGCCACTGCGTATCGTCCTCGCCGGTAAGGTTGATGAGGTGGAGGATGCTGTAATCCTCGTTCTGCCGGGCTATGTACCAGATTTTTCCCGCCTCGCCGGATCCGCTGACCGCCTCATTGGCAATGGTCAGGTACTGGGTCCCGGTATCGGCATAGGCAATTTCCGGGGCATAGAGGAGATTTTCATAAGCGGTAATGAAGTCATAATGCCGCTCCATGGCTCCCTGCAAGGCACTGTCCATGACCTTTGCGTTCATGGGATAATACTCATGAGAGAATGGTCCCCTGGCCCTGTCCGGCCCCCAACTCGATGTGGTAAGCACCGCTGGCGGCAAAGGCCGCATCGGCCAGCCGCACGGAGTGCGCATCAAAGGTCCCCAGGGTCAGGCTGTCCAAATTGATCGCCCCGGCGCAGCCGGTGTCGTAGGACAGCCGGACGGTGTGGGTTCCGGCGGTAAGATAGGTGCTGCAGTTGGCATCCTGCGCCCAATCGTCCCAGGAGGACATTGTCTTGAAGGACACCTGGTCCAGGATGGTCCCGTCCACATAGACCTTCCGGGTGGCCCCGCTGCCTGCATTGGCGTAGCGGAATACAAAGGCATAAAGCCCGTCCTCCGGAGCGGTAACGGTGAAGGTCACGCTGTCCCCTGCCTCGGCAAAGCCGTCCACGAAGCCGGAGCCGGTGTAGCCGGTGTGGTCCGTGTTCACGCTCGTGCCGTCCAGTGCGGCGTTTTCGGCCTCATAGACCGTGCCGCAGTTGTCGTTGTAATTCATGTAGGCCGCCAGCACCAGGGCTTTCCCGCCGGACTGGCTGCGGACCTGCTCAATATAATTCTTGATGTCGTTATAGCTGTTGGACAGCCACCAGATCTCACTGAAATTGAAATCCGTGTCGGCGTTCCGGGTCACGTCGTCCATGGCCCAGCCGTTGACGGTGCCATCCACAATGTTGAAGGTCACGGCATACTTTTCCGCATTATTGGCGGTCAGTGCCACCTTGGCGGCATTGACGAAATCGGAGAAGGTATCCTCCAGATAGACCTTCTGGCCCCGATAGTCGTACACATTGTTCCGCTGGCCCATCTGGTCGATCTGCAGGCCGTCAAAGCCCAGAGTATTCACGGCGTCGGTGTACTGGGCCGTCATGGTCTGCTGCCAGATCTCGTTGGCCGGGTCAAAGAGCCAGAGGTAGGTAGCGTCGTCGCCGAAATCCACGTTCAGCTGGCTTTCGTGGCCCTGGTCGGTGAACAGTCCCGCCGAAGGATCGATGCCTTTGTCCGTGTAGCCCTCCCGGGCGGCATAGGACATAACGTAGGCCATGGCCGCACCGTTCCGGGAATGGATGGCGGAAATGTAATCCCGGATGGTCTGGACGGAAATGGTCCTGCCGAACAGGTCCTGCCAGGAATCGGCGGCCTCCGTGCCGGAGCGCTGAATCAGCGTCTCATGCCGCCACATCCAGTCGTAAAGCTGATAGGCGTTGATGTGATACCGGTCCGAAAGGGCCTGGATCTCCGCCTGGGCCTGGGCCGTGTCGGCGGTGTAATCCGAAACATACCCATACCGGGGAAATACGGTGAAGTCCGAGGAGCAATCCAGGCCGGTGGTCACCCACGTTTCCTCATTGAAATACGCCTTCACCAGATAGCCGGTAAAGTCCTGCTCCGGCAGGACCCACTGGGCCGTGCAGGTAGTTTTGGCATCCGCCGGGACGCTGACCTGGACATTCAGAGCCGCCACGGCGTTTTCCAGATGGTAGATTTGAAAATACAGGGTGCCGTTCCAGGCTTCCCCGCCGGAATTGTCGATGTCCACGGTGAACGTGGCCGTTTCGCCGGGGGCATACATGGCCTTGTCGGCGGACAGTCCGGTGAGGGAGGGAACGGCCTGAGAAACCGCTGCGGCGGGGCTTCCCAAGCCCAGCAGGACCACAGCGCAGAGCAGCAAAGCGATCAGTCGATAAAGGCCGTTTTTCATGTTGAAACCTCCGTTTCTGCAAATCGGTTTGACGGTAAATGACAAAGAAACTGTTAATACCCCCTTTTCCGAGATTTTCTGCGTGCTATCGGAATTTCACCTCCCGGAATACCGGCCAAAAAAACCGG
>OIXA01004784.1_pt1 | contig 12636 bp, 10 predicted proteins | sample 1587721 | NCBI WGS metagenome assembly OIXA01 (sample SAMEA3888900, study PRJEB22519) | human gut metagenome | biome: human gut; feature: human-associated habitat; material: faeces | place: Denmark | collected 2013 | reverse complement strand
GAAGAAGATGATATTCGTAAAGCCAGTTTCCTGAAAAATCCCCAAGATGTACTCGCAATCTTTAAACGCCCCAATTGGGATATAACGGAAATAACGCCGGAAAAGGAGCTTGTTCTCGCATTAGACGGAATCCAAGATCCGGGCAACTTAGGTACGATCATCCGGTTAGCGGACTGGTTCGGTATTTCCCATATCGTATGCAGCAAAGATACCGCCGATGTTTTCAGTCCAAAAACCGTACAAGCCACTATGGGTGCGCTCGCCCACGTAAAAATACATTACACCGATCTGGAAACGTTCTTACAGGCCCAATCTGCCCAAGCCATACCTTTATACGGCACCTTCCTTGGCGGAGAAAACTTATATGAGAAAACCTTATCCGGAAACGGTATCTTGATAATGGGTAATGAAGGAAATGGAATACGTCCCGCCATCGAGGCTTTTGTAAACGAAAAATTGTATATCCCGAACTATCCGGAAGGAAGAGACACCTCAGAGTCTCTCAATGTGGCCATCGCTACAGCCGTGGTCTGTGCCGAGTTTCGCAGACGCCAAGGGAATCCCGCTTAAACGATATATATGGACTGAACAACCCGGCGTAATCTTTTCAGTTAACACCGGCCAAGATCCCATCACCTGCTTAAAACCAATCGCCGGTTCCGAGGAAAGAACCGGCACCAGCACTCCATCATAAAAAGCGGTTCCAGCTATCTCCTCATTCAACGGGTAAACACCATGAAACACACCATTATCATCCAGTTCGATATAATGCATACGATAAACCTGCTTACACCAAACGTAATGAGCGGCAATTCTTCTCATAAGTACAATAAACAAATAGAGAGATTACTTAATAGAATCCTTAGGTAATTCGGCAAGCTCCTTACCATAGTTATATTTCATCAAGCTTAAGCTATCTATATACACCTTATAATAAGTCGTATCCATATTATCCATACGGATATATCCAAACACACGCTTTACTTTCTTAGTTGGTATAGTCTTCAAGATCGTCTCGTGATATCCATCTTTCGTGATCTTACTATTCACCGTCAAGGTCGTATCACCTTGGTCTGCGCTTAAACGTACCTCCGGCTTATAAGCCATTTTGTTATTCAATCCCCAGACACGCATGCCCAGCACGAAACTACTGCCCGAGGAATAATTCGTTTCCGGACGTATATCGAAAGTCACCCCATTAAATACAGAGGTAGGAGACAAGACCAGATAAGAACGGCGAGGCCAAATATCCACAGAATCCCGGTTCGATACCGGCGCAGCGTCCGCCTGCACATCCCCTAAGTTATTGATCCGTTTATTAAGATCGGCCAAGACCCGGTTGTAGACCTCCATATAAATATCCAAGTTACGGCCGTACCACACCAACGAGCTATCATACACCGCTTGTGTAATATCATGCTTACGGAATACAGACTCATACAAGGCAAGCTTCATGGTATCGGATTTATAAGTATTATAATCCACATTTACCATGGCCTCAGCCAGCAACATATCCGTCAAGACACCCTGCATCTTTTTCTCCGACAGAATACCATCCGGAACCTTACTACATGCCGCCAGCAACGTCGTGGCTAATAAAGCCATACCATATATCCGTAATTTTCTCCGCATTTATTTCTCTTCTTTCGAAAGGCTAGCCGACAAAGTATGCCGATAAAATATTAACAAAAGGAAAACTCCCACGCAAATCGCCGAGTCCGCCAAATTAAAGATCGGACGGAAGAAAACGAACTCCTGTCCACCCCAGATCGGAACCCAATCAGGGAATACGGTCTCTATCAATGGGAAATAGAACATATCCACCACCTTACCATGCAGCCAAGAGGCATAACCACCTCCCTCCGGCATAAAAGTAGCAAGTTGCCCGAAACTATGGTCGAAGATCACGCCATAGAATATCGAGTCGATTATATTTCCCACCGCCCCCGCGAAAACCAAAGATATACAGGCAATAAAACCGAATTTATAATTTTCTTTAACCAGCTTATACAAATAATATCCGATAAACAATACAGCCACGATACGGAATACGGAAAGGTTAGCTATGTGCGTTTTCATATGCTTTTCGGATTCCGTCCGGCAAGTGGTCGGGAATCAGTGCCTTTAGTCTGTCCTCACTGCCGTCTTTGATTGCCTGCTCATAGTACCAGCATTTGAATTTCAGCATACGAGGTGACTGCGGCGGAGCGGCTCGCTGACATCCTTAAAGATCCGGCTTTGCCGGTCATGGAGATTCCGAAGGAGCTCCGCGCCGGTGACGTTCTCCTCAGCGAACAGCAGCGCGAGGCGATCGAGCTGGCGCTGAACAGCCGCCTCTCCGTCATCCTCGGCGGCGCGGGCTGCGGCAAGACCACGCTCATTGAAGCCATCGTGCATTGCTTCAGAGAGCGCAATGACGCTTTTGAGCCGTATGTGGTCGCCGCCCCGACCGGAAAGGCTGCGCGCAACCTCACCGAGCGCACCGGGATCGAGGCACGCACGGTCCACGGCGCGCTTGGGAAAAGCACGGATGCAAACTTCCTGGACGCCGTTTCGTGGAACTGCATCGGACTGGTCGTCGTCGATGAGGCGTCGATGGTGTCCTTGGAGATGCTCGCCGGCATCCTCAACCGTGTTCGCAGGAATTGCCGCGTTGTTCTGCTCGGCGACCCGAATCAGCTGCTGTCCGTCGGGGCGGGAAACATCCTTTCCGACCTTCTGACGCTCGGCGTCCCCTCTATCTGCTTGCAGCAGCAGTACCGTCAAAGCACGGATGCCGCGGCGCTGCGTCAGAATGTCGTGGACTTCCCGAAGCTGAACGGGGAGCAAGAGCTGCGGTGGGATGACAGCTTCCGCCTGCTTCCCGCGGATGACCGCGCCATTCCCGACCTTCTGTGCGAGGAGGCTGCGCGGCGTTACCGGGCGGGCGAGAGCATTCAGGTCCTCTCGCCGGTGAGGGTAAAAACCGGCTTTTCGGTGCAGGCGCTCAACACGCGCCTGCAGAACGAAGTCAACCCGTTGACGGCGGAAAAGCCGACATGGGGAAAATTCCGTGACGGCGACCGTGTCATCGTTACCCAGAACAACGCTTATTACAACATCTGCAACGGCGATGTCGGTGTGCTGCATATTCGCGGAGAGAAGCCGCACCGTGTTGCCGCGCTGGCAGTCAGGGGTACGCTGAAGACATGGCAAATCGACCGTGGACAGGGGGAATACGGCATCGGTCATGACGACGCGCCCCCGCCGCAGCTTGCGCTCGCTTACGCACTGACGGTACACAAGAGCCAGGGCAGCCAGTACGACACCGTCCTCATGCCGGTGAGCATGGCGACTACAAGAATGCTGTATCGCAACCTGCTCTACACCGCGATCTCACGAGCTGGGAAGGAGGTCATCCTCGTGGGGAGCCGCGAGGCGCTGAACACCGCAATGCAGTGCATCCCGTACCCGCGCAAGTCCAAGCTCGTCGCCCGGACCAACCTGCTGCGCCTTGGGCGCAGCGCGTGAGGCGGCGGCATGGAGAGAAGGGAGCTGCCGCGCTATCCCGTCATTGACGCTGCCGCCACGGGCCGAAACCTCCGCCGCCTGCGGCTGGAGAAGGGGTACAGCGTGAAGGGGCTGCAGGAATACCTCGGTCTGAGCTGCCCGCAGGGCGTGTATCAATGGCAGGCGGGAAGGAGCCTTCCGAGCGTAGATAACCTCTACGCGGTCTCAAGGCTGTGGGGCGTGAGCATGAATGAAATTCTTGTAGAAAGGGAAAGCGCATAGAACAACGGAGACCGAAGCGGTTCGCTTCAGCCTCCGTTTCTTGTATTTTGCAGCAGGATGTGAAAATAACCAACTTGAACATTTTTCGGATGACCGTATCGCAACCCCTCCCACGGAACAGGGATTTCTGGAATTTAAAGAGAGTAAAACTCGATTACTCCACGGAAACAAGCTGCGACAACAGATTGTTGGAGACTACCTGCGCGGCGTCGGCATATTTCGTCAAATCGGGATTTTCGATGGACTCGATACCTAGCACGCAACCCAGTATGACCATGGCGCGCTCGCGGGCGATGGGCGCGTTGGGGGGCAAACGCACCGTTGCTGCCCTGAACGATACCATGCTCGCTCCAGCGCCCGATGGAGCCTTCGGCCCAGTGCCCCGCGTTGTCGCCGTAGGCCGGCCCCGCCGCGCCCGCGCCTACGGTGAGCAGACCGGCCGTCATGGCAAAGGCAAGAACAAGAGATAGCAGTTTTCGTTTCATCGTTTCTTCTTTCCTTCTGAAAATCTATTTCTGCGGCTCCCCGCAGTTGGATCACAAGGTCAATTTTGCCCCCGACAGGGGAGTTTCCTTGCTTATCATACCGAAAACACCAAAAGGAAGCAATATGCTCGATGCACAGCATTTGCCCGAAATCCCTCGGTCGTGAGCAGCAGTCCCAATGTGCAGACATAAAAGAAACGCCCTCTGACGAGAGCGTTTCTTGTCTTGCATCAAGCGTCACAGCAAAAACGAGTTCAGCTTTTTGTGCGGCGTGGGCTTCTTGCCTTCCGTGCTGCGCGACCACGTCTTGACCGTCTGGGCTTCCAAAAACTGCACCAGCGGCGTCAAGTCCTCCTGCTCATCGTAATCTTGCAGCGCGTCATAATAGGCGCGGCGATCCTCCTCATAGACGATGGTAGGCGGATAGTTGTTGATCATCAGCCAATAGTTCAGCAGCGTTCGCCCCACACGCCCGTTACCGTCCGCAAAGGGGTGGATATTCTCAAACCGGGCGTGGAGGTACGCCCCTGCCTTCAGGGGTGCTTTCGCTCCGATGGCGTTGACTTCTTCAATCAACTCCGCGAGGTCGTTCTCTACCTCATCGGGCTGCGAACCGACCTCGTTTTTGCCGGTCACATAGTCGTGCTTCTTGAATTCGCCGGGACGCTCACCGTTCACGATGTAGCGGCGCTCATCGTAAGTGCCCTCCGTCAATGCGCGGTGGACGGCACAAATCAGCCCGATGGACAGAGGCTCTTTTGCGATAATCTTGTCCTGCAAAAAGTCGCAGCACACCTTTTGGTTCTGCTGCTCGAACAGGGTGCGGGTGCTGCCGGTGTAGCCCACGACCTTGCCGTTTTCAAAAATTTCGCGGGTGTCGTGGTAGTTGATCTCGGCATTCTCGATCTTGCCGGAGTTGTAGGCAAACAGGATGCGGAAATTATCCAGCCGCAGAGCAAGGTCATCGACCGACCGGATATTCCAGTCCTGCCACATTTTCACAACAGCGTCATATCGGCTCATGATGCACCTCCGGCACAAGAATGAATCAAGTATAGCACACTTTTTGCCCAAGCGGGAGAAAATTTACAGCTTTTTTGTGCGGACTTGGTTTTTTTCTGGTATGAGCAGAAGGCGGAGAGCATCCTGCTGACGCTTCTGTATAAGGAGAGGGGAGTGCTGCCATTTTGCGGGCGGTATGAAGTGTGCTGCATGGAAGCGCGCTTCGTGAAGGAGTAGGATTTTTACAGAGATGCCGAAACCCGTCGAAACGGAGGTCTTAGCCTATGAAATTATATAAAGAAGCGCTCAGGAGCTTCTTCTCGGGATATGTCAGCGCACTGCGCAGGCGCAGGGGGCTGACACAGGAGGAGATGGCGGAGCGGCTTCGCATCACAGGCCGCGCGTACAGCGATTTGGAGCGGGGCATATACTGCTTTTCCGCGGTCGCGCTGGTGTTCCTTCTGCTCATGCTGGAGGAGCACGAGATCAAAGAGCTGCTCTCGTCCCTGCGGGAGGAGATCGCAAAGGTTGAAGACAGAGAGGTGGCGTAATGCTCCGTGGACATTGGGGAAATATACGGGCTTTTGCGCGGGCTCGGTCTGAGAGCTGATAGCTCTTGGTTTTTTCATGTCTCGTATGCGGTACATCTGACGGTCCGGAGACCTGATCGGGCGATACTTGCCGAGCGATGGCTGTATCCGGCGGTCGCGCGGCATTATCATACCGGCAGCCTTGATATAAAGCGCAGCATCTGCTTTGCGGTGGATCTGATCTGGAAAACAGACAGGCGAACGCTGCGGGCGATAACGAGGTGTCCGCTGGAGCATAAGCCGCACCCCTCGGAGTTCGTCGCCCTTCTTGCCGCCTGCCTTGCGGGCGGCAATGCCGCCTGATCTGAGCTTATGAAAAAGCAAGCCAAGGAGAGTGTACTTGGCTTGCTTTTTTCCATCTATCTCTTCAAAGGACGTTTTCCTGCATGAAGAAATCACTTCATGCAGCGCCAAAGGAGTACCGGAAAAGGAATGCTTCCAGATGGCTGTTTCCGTCACCGAAGAAGGACTCGCCCCTGCTGCCCTCAGTGGTGCGCCAGCGGCTGCACCGTACGCTTCCATGATCTTTCTGAAAATCTACGCCCAATAAGCGATAAGCTGGATGCGCTTTGCGTTGTCAATTGGCGCGCCCCTGCTCAGTCATTCCCCTTGCCGGTGGAGCGGAGCATCACATCGTGATAGCCGCCCTCGACGATGCTGGTGGCGGAGACGAGCGTGAGCTTCGCGTTCTTCTGAAGATCGGGGATCGTGGTCACGCCGCAGTTGCACATGGTGGATTTGACCTTATAAAGGCTACGCGCGACATTATCCTGCAAAGAGCCTGCGTAGGTGACATAGGAATCCACGCCCTCCTCAAAGGCAAGACCCGTCTTGCCGCCGAGGTCGTAGCGCTGCCAGTTGCGCGCGCGGTTCGAGCCCTCGCCCCAGTATTCCTTGACATACACGCCGTTGACAAGGAGCTTATTCGTGGGCGATTCGTCAAAGCGGGCGAAGTAGCGGCCGAGCATCAGAAAGTCCGCGCCCATGGCGAGGGCGAGCGTCATGTGATAGTCGTGGACGATGCCGCCGTCGGAGCAGATGGGAACATAGACGCCCGTTTCGCGGAAATATTCGTCGCGCGCGGCGGAGACCTCGATGAGAGAGGTCGCCTGACCGCGGCCGATGCCCTTGGTCTCGCGCGTGATGCAGATGGAACCGCCGCCGATGCCGACCTTGACAAAGTCTGCGCCGCACTCGGCGAGGAAGCGGAAGCCGTCGCGGTCGACCACATTGCCCGCGCCGATCTTCACGGTATTGCCGTAGTTCTCACGCACGAAGTCAATGACCTTCTTCTGCCAGACAGAGTAGCCCTCGGACGAGTCGATGCAGAGAATATCCGCGCCCGCCTCAACGAGCGCGGGGATGCGCTCGTGGTAGTCGCGGGAGTTGATGCCCGCGCCGACCAGATAGCGCTTCTGCGCGTCCTGGAGGGCGAGGGGGTGCTCCTTGTGCTCGGCGTAGTCCTTGCGGAAAACGAAGTAGCGCAGGCAGTCGTTCTCATCCACAATGGGCAGGGCGTTGAGCTTGTGCTCCCAAATGATGTCGTTGGCCTCCTTGAGCGTGGTGGAGGAGGGAGCAGTGATGAGCTTTTCGCGCGGCGTCATAAAATCGCGCACCTTGAGGTCTGTGCTCATGCGGCTGACGCGGTAGTCACGGCTCGTGACGATGCCGAGGAGTTTCCCGTTGGGCATGGCGTCCTCAGTGATGGCGACGGTGGAGAAGCCATTTTTCTCCTTGAGCGCGAGCACATCGGCCAGCGTGTGCTCAGGCGTGAGATTCGAGGCGCTGACGACGAAGCCCGCCTTGCTGCTCTTCACGCGGCGCACCATCTCCGCCTCGCTTTCGATGGACTGCGAGCCGAAGATGAACGAAAGCCCGCCCTCCTTGGCCAGCGCGACGGCGAGCGTGTCGTTCGACACCGACTGCATGATCGCCGAGACCATCGGGATATTCAGGCTGATGGGGCAGTCCTCCTGCCCCTTGCGGTATTTGACCAGCGGCGTTTTGAGCGAAACGTGGTCGGGCACGCACTCCTCCGAGGTGTAGCCCGGTACGAGCAGGTACTCGCTGAAGGTATGAGACGGATCGGGATAGTAATAGGCCATGACTTGCCCTCCTATTTTTTGAAGTAACGCACCGCCGAGGCGAACAGGTGCATATCGTAAGTCCCCGGCACGTTTCGGTAAAGCGCGGGGCCGATGCGCTCGCTGTGCCCCATTTTGCCAAACACCCGCCCGTCGGGGGAGGTGATGCCCTCGATGGCGCAGACGGAGCCGTTGGGATTGAAAGCAGTATCCATTGTAGCATATCCGTCAAGGCCTGCATACTGCGTGGCGATCTGGCCGTTTGCGGCAAGCTGTTCGATCAGCTCCCGCGAGGCGAGAAAACGCCCCTCGCCGTGCGAGATGGGAACGGTGTAAATATCTCCCACCTCTGTTCCCGCAAGCCACGGAGATCGCGTCGAGCACACGCGCGTGCGCACGAGCTTGGACTGGTGGCGGCCGATGACATTGTAGGTGAGTGTCGGGAAGGACTCGTCGGTATCCATGATCCTTCCGTAGGGCACGAGGCCGAGCTTGATGAGCGCCTGGAAGCCGTTGCAGATGCCGAGCATCAAGCCGTCGCGCTGCTCGAGCAGCGCCGTCACCTGCTCGCGGACGGCGGCGTTGCGGAAAAACGCGGTGATGAGCTTCGCGCTGCCGTCCGGCTCGTCGCCGCCGGAGAAGCCGCCGGGAATGACGATCATCTGTGCGGTCCTGACGGCAGCTGCAAAGCGCTCGACGCTGTCTGCGACATCGGCGCTCGTGAGGTTGCGGACGATGAATTGCTCGGCGTCCGCGCCTGCCTCCGAAAGCGCGCGCTGCGTGTCGTACTCGCAGTTCGTGCCGGGGAAAACGGGGATGAGCGCTTTGGGGCGCGCCTGCTTGACGGCGGGGGCGACACGCGCCTTCGTTTCATGGGAAAAGCTCTCGACCGTGCCGCTGTCCCGCGTCTTTGTCGGGTAGACGGCTTCGAGCACAGCGTCGTTCAGCGCGGCAAGCTCTTCGATGGAGGCACTGTCCGCGCCGAGGGCAATGGCCTTTTCCGCTGTGGTGATGCCGATGCGCACGGCGTCGGAGACTTCATCGCTCAGCTCGGCGACAATCGCGCCTGGCATGGGGGCGAACCAGTCAAGCACCGTATTTTCCGCGGCGAAGCCGATCTCGTTGCCGAAGGACATCTTCATCACCGCCTCGGCAAGGCCGTTTTCGACCGCCCACGCACTCACGACCTTGCCCGCGCGTGCAAGTGCGGTGAAACGCTCCCACGCGGCGGCCTGCTGCTCGGGCGTTTTGCCTGCGAAGAGGTAGACGCCGTGGCCCACCGCCTTCAGGTCGGTCGTCAGCAGCTCGCCTTCGAGCAGCGGCGCGATGGCGAAGGAGATGAGCGTCGGCGGCACATCGCGGTCAAGAAAGCTGCCGGACATGGAGTCCTTGCCGCCGATGGCGGCGGCGCTCAGCTCCAGCTGCGCGTCCAGCGCGCCGAGCAGCGCCGCGAAGGGCTTGCCCCAACGCGCGGGCTCATTGCGGAGCTTTTCAAAAAATTCTTGCAGGGAAAGATATGCCTTATGATAGTCTGCGCCTGCGGCGACGAGCTTGGCGACCGAGGTATAGACCGCGTCGTGCGCACCGCGATAGGGGTCGGCGCTCAGCGCGTCGGGGTCGCAGCCCCAGGCCATCACGCTGCCCTGCGCGGTCTTCTCGCCGGGGAGGACGGGCAGGAGCGCCGCCATCGCCTGCGCAGGGCTGCGCTGCGTCCTGCCGCCAAAGGGCATGAGGAGAGTCCCCGCGCCGACGGTGGAGTCGAAGCGCTCGACAAGACCGCGGCGGGACGCGCTCTTGAGGCTGCCCGCCATGCCGCGCAGCGTTTGAGCTGCGGCGGGAGCGGCACATTCCCTCGCGGGGACGGCGACGGAGGCGTGCTTCGTCGCGCCGTTGGTGTCGAGGAAGGCGCGGGAGAGGTCGGCGATCGTCTGTCCGCGCCAGCGCATGACCATGCGGGGGCTTTCGGTCACGACCGCCACGCGGTAGGCCTCTAAGTTTTCCGCCGCGGCAGCGGCGATGAATTTCGCCTCGTTCTCCGGTGCGACGACGACCGCCATGCGCTCCTGCGATTCGGAGATCGCAAGTTCCGTGCCGTCGAGGCCCTCGTACTTCTTGCGCACGGCGTCGAGGTCGATGATGAGTCCGTCCGCCAGCTCGCCGACCGCGACGGACACGCCGCCCGCGCCGAAGTCGTTACAGCGTTTGATGAGACGGCAGGCCTCACCGCGGCGGAACAGCCTTTGAAGCTTGCGCTCGACAGGGGCGTTGCCCTTCTGCACCTCGGCACCGCAATGCTCGAGGCTTTCCAGGTTGTGCGCCTTCGACGACCCGGTCGCGCCGCCGATGCCATCGCGGCCGGTGCGCCCGCCCAAAAGGACGATGACGTCGCCCGGCTCGGGCTTCTCGCGACGCACGTGATCGGCCGGGGTCGCCGCGACGACGGCGCCGATTTCCATGCGCTTGGCGACATAGCCCGGATGATACAGCTCGTGGACAGAGCCTGTGGCCAGGCCGATCTGGTTGCCGTAGGACGAGTAGCCGGCGGCGGCCGTCGTCACGAGCTTGCGCTGAGAAAGCTTGCCTTCAAGCGTTTCCGACACGGGGACCGTGGGGTCACCCGCACCGGTTACGCGCATCGCCTGGTACACGTAGCTGCGCCCCGAAAGCGGGTCGCGGATAGCGCCCCCCAAACACGTTGCCGCGCCGCCGAACGGCTCGATCTCGGTGGGATGGTTGTGGGTCTCATTCTTGAAGAGGAAGAGCCAGTCCTCGTCCTTGCCGTTGACATCACACTTGATCTTGACGGTGCAGGCGTTGATCTCCTCAGACTCATCGAGATTCTTCAGGATGCCCTGCTTTTTCAGCTCCTTGGCACCGATGGTGGCAAGGTCCATCATGCAGCGGGGCTTGTTCTCACGGCCAAGGTCGGCACGCATGGCCATGTAGCGGTCAAATGCCTTCTGCACCACGGCATCGTCGATCTGGACGTCGTCCAGAATGGTGCCGAAGGTGGTATGGCGGCAGTGATCGGACCAGTAGGTGTCGATCATCTTGATCTCGGTAATGGTCGGGTCGCGCTTCTCCGAGCGGAAATACTCCTGACAAAACTTGATGTCGCCGAGGTCCATCGCAAGGCCCTTCTCATCGATGAACTTCTTCAGGCCCTCCTCGTCCAGCTCGTTGAAGCCGTCCAGAACGGCCACCTCGGTGGGGACGGGATACTCCATCTTCAGGGTAGCCTTGGTGTCCAGCGAAGCCTCGCGGGCCTCCACGGGGTTGATGACGTATTTCTTGATCTCGGCCAGCTGCTCGTCGGTCAGGGTGCCCTCCAGCAGGTAGACGCGGGCAGAGCGCACCAGCGGGCGCTCGCCCTGACTGATGAGCTGGATGCACTCGGCAGCAGAAGCTGCACGCTGATCGAACTGACCGGGCAGATACTCCACCGCGAAGGACACGCCCTCGGCAGCGGGCAGCTCGGCGTAGGTGTTATCCACCGGCGGCTCGCTGAACACGGTGCTGACGCACTGGTTGAACAGTGCTTCGTCGATGCCTTCCACATCGTAGCGGTTCAGCAGGCGCAGACCGGTCAGGTCCTTGATGCCCAGCAGGCTGGTGAGTTCGTTTTTCAGACCGTTTGCCTCGACATCAAAGCCGGGCTTTTTTTCCACATAAATACGATAGACCATTGGGTAGGTTCCCCCTTTGTATTCTTTCTTACTGCTTCTCTGCCAGCGCTTTCAGGGCACGCAGGCCGATATCGCTGCGCTTGTGTAGCTTTTCAAAGCTGATCTTCTCGGCTGCTTCATAGGCGTGGCTCAGGGCGTTGGTCAGGCGCGGGCCGGTGGCGGTAACGCCCAGCACGCGGCCGCCGTTGGTCACAAGCTGGCCGTCCTCGGTGATGGCAGTGCCGGAGTGGTACACCGTCACGTTCTCCTCGTCGGGCAGCTGGCCGTCCACAAGGCCGGAGATAGGCTTGCCCTTCTCGTAGGCCACAGGGTAGCCGCCGGAGGCCAGAATGACGCAGGCGGCAGCACCATCGGAGAACTTGACCTCCTGCTCTGCCAGCGTGCCGTCGGTGCACGCCTGCATGATGTGCAGCAGGTCGCTTTCCAGCAACGGCAGCACCACCTGCGTTTCGGGGTCGCCGAAGCGGCAGTTATACTCGATGACCTTGGGGCCGTCCGGGGTGAGCATGAGGCCGAAGTACAGGCAGCCCTTGAAGGGGCAGCCCTCGGCGTTCATAGCGCGGATGGTGGGCAGGAAGATCTTTTCCATGCACTCCGCAGCCACCTCCGGGGTGTAGTAGGGGTTGGGGGCGATGGTGCCCATGCCGCCGGTATTCAGGCCGGTATCGTGGTCGTTGGCGCGCTTATGGTCCATGCTGGAGACCATGGGCTTGACCACCTTGCCATCCGTAAAGCTCAGCACGCTGACCTCCGGCCCGGTGAGGAACTCTTCCACCACCACATGGTTGCCGGATGCGCCGAACTTTTTGTCCAGCATGATCTCCTTGACGCCGTCGGCGGCCTGCTGCTCGTTTTCGCAGATAAGCACGCCCTTGCCCAGTGCAAGACCGTCTGCCTTGATGACCACCGGGTACTTGCCCTCAGCGCGGATGTAATCCATGACCTTTGCGGGGTCATCGAAGGTCTCGTACTTTGCGGTAGGGATACCGTATTTCTTCATCAGGTCCTTGGAGAACAC
>OIXA01004775.1_pt1 | contig 12652 bp, 15 predicted proteins | sample 1587721 | NCBI WGS metagenome assembly OIXA01 (sample SAMEA3888900, study PRJEB22519) | human gut metagenome | biome: human gut; feature: human-associated habitat; material: faeces | place: Denmark | collected 2013 | reverse complement strand
GAGCTTTACAATGACCAGACCATGAAACTTAAGGTAGCGTTTCTGGCAGGAGAAGCTGCGGCCATCCCGGTGGGAAGCCAGGCCGTGGTTACACTGACTGACACCGAGGAGCAGCTTACGGGCGTGGTTACCGCAGTCAGCAACATGGATGAGGTGCTGGATGGCGGGCGCATCGTCCGCTACGTTACCATGGAGGTGGAAAACCCGGGCGGTCTGACCACATCCCACAGTGCCACCGTCACTATCGGTGAATTTGTCTGCTGCAGTGAGGGGACTTTTGAGGCCATGACCGATACCACCATGAAGGCTTCTGTCACAGGAAACGGTAGTCTGGAGGTTGAAGAGCTTCTGGTGCATGAGGGTGATTATGTGACCTCCGGCACGCCGCTGTTCCGCATTAAGAGCAAGGATGTGGAAGATATTCTGGATTCCTATCAGGATGCGGTGGACCAGGCCCAGGAGAAAATCGAGTCGGCCCAGAGCAACGCTGATAATAAGCAGGAAACCTACGATAACTACACCATTACCGCGCCGATCTCCGGCCAGGTCATCACCAAGAATGTGAAGGCAGGAGACAAGATTGACCGAAGCTCCAGCAGCTCGACTTCGACTCTGGCAGTCATCTACGATCTGTCTGAGGTGACCTTCGAGATGTCCGTGGATGAGCTGGATGTGGGCCGCGTGAAGGTGGGCCAGACAGTCAACATTACGGCGGATGCCATGGAAGGAAAGACCTTCACCGGAAAGGTCACCAATATCAGCCTGGAGAGCTCCCAGAGTAACGGCGTTACCAACTATCCGGTCACTGTGACCCTGGATGAGGTGGGAGACCTGCTTCCGGGTATGAATGTGGATGGAACTATCATCCTGGATCAGGTGGACAATGCGCTGATGATTCCGGTGGATTCCCTGATGCGTGGCAACCGCGTGTATGTGAAGGATGACAGCGTGACCAGGCAGCAGGGCAACGTACCGGCCGGATTTAAGGCAGTGGAAGTGGAGACAGGAATCAGCAATGATGATTACGTGCAGATCACAAGCGGTCTTTCCGAGGGTGATGAGGTCTATGTGGATTCCGCGTCCGGCAATACCAGCACCGATATGTTCCAGATGAGGGGCATGGGCGGTCCTGACGGTATGGGAGGCGCCCCTGGCGGCGGAAATGGCTGGCAGAAAGGAAACGGAGGCAACCACGGCAGTGGAAATGGCGGAAACCGCGGTGGCGGCGGAATGCCGTAAAGGAGAGTACAGATGGCAGAACCTCTGATTGAATTAAAAGACATTTACAAAATATATCATATGGGAGATGAGCAAGTCTGTGCCAACGATGGCATCTCTCTTACCATTACACGCGGTGAGTTCGTGGCGATCGTTGGAAAGTCCGGCAGCGGAAAATCCACCCTCATGAACATCATCGGCGCGCTGGATGTGCCCACCTCCGGCAGTTATCTGCTGGGCGGCGAGGATGTGGACCAGATGAGCGATGATCAGCTGGCAGACATCCGCAACCGGATGATCGGCTTCATCTTCCAGCAGTACAACCTGCTCCCGAAGTCTAATCTTCTGGAAAATGTGGAGCTTCCGCTTCTGTACGCGAAGGTTCCGGCGGAGGAGCGACGGGAGCGCGCCATGCGTTCCTTGGAGCGGGTCGGACTGGCAGAAAAATGGAAGAACATGCCAAACCAGCTATCCGGCGGACAGCAGCAGCGTGTGTCCATTGCGAGGGCGCTGGCGGGAAATCCGTCCCTGATCCTGGCAGATGAGCCAACTGGTGCGCTGGACTCCAAAACCAGCCGCGAAGTATTAAATTTTCTGAAGGAACTCAACGAAGAAGGAAACACCATCGTCATGATCACCCACGACAATTCCATTGCCCTGGAGGCAAAGCATGTGGTGCGGATCCACGATGGAAAGATCAATTTTAACGGAGATGTGAAAGACTATGCTGCAATCATTTAAGCTGGCCATCAAGAGTATCTGGAGCAACAAGATGCGCTCCTTTCTGACCATGCTGGGCATTATCATCGGCGTGGCTTCGGTTATCATTCTGGTAAGTCTGGTGAACGCCTACATGTCCTATATGACCGAAAGCTTTGCAAGCCTCGGAACAAACCAGATCAGCGTAAATATGGTCAATCTTCCGTCCCGGTCAGTGGCGGTGGATGAGATGGATGAGTTTTACGATGAAAATACCGAAAGCTTTGACCATATGACGCCCATGGTGAGCATCAGTGCTACCGTGAAAAACGGTACGGACTCTATGACCTCTACATCAGTGAGCGGCGTCAGTGAGGATTATCTCGGCATCAAGGCCTGGACGCTGGTTTATGGGCGCAACATCCAGTATGCTGATATTACCGCGCGGCACAAGGTTTGCGTGATCGGTGCTTATGTGGCAGATGAGCTTTACGGAAGTGCAGAGAAGGCTTACGGCGAGACCATCAAGGTAAACGGATATGCGTTTCAGATTGTGGGCGTGGTGGAACAGCAGGACGATGACCTGGAAGAGGGCGGCACGGATGATTTTCTGTTCATGCCCTACAGCTGCGCGATCAAGATGGCCCGCAATGCCAGTATCAACAACTATACCTTTACAATCCGCGATCTGTCCGCGGCAACGGAAGGCAAGACCCTGATCGAAAATTTCCTTTATGAAAAATTCAAAAATGAAGATTTGTATACAGTCACGGCTATGAGTGAGATGCTGGATTCGTTAAACAGCATGATCGCTATGGTATCGGCAGGCCTGGGCGGCATTGCCGGATTCCACTGTGAGAACGCCGGCGTCATCGACGGTATGATTGCTGAGAAAAAGGCCGCCGGACTGATGGGTCCCTCCAGTCATCCGGAGACCCGTCCTCCCTATCTGGAGGCTGAGGCCATCAGCCGCCTTCTGCGGATCGCCCAGGCGGCGGACTGCCCGGTGGTCATCGTCCACCTGACCAACGAGGAAGCCCTCAAGGAGGTGGAGCACGCCCGGAAGCGGGGCCAGAAGGTCTATGCGGAGACCTGTCCCCAGTATCTTCTGCTGGACGAAAGCGTTTATTACGCTCCCGACTACTCTCAGGCGGCCCGGTACATCTGCGCGCCCCCCATCCGGGAAAAGGCCAATCAGGAGGTTCTGTGGCGGGGCCTGCGCCGCGGCGAGATCCAGACGATCTCCACCGACCACTGCTCCTTCACGCTGGCACAGAAGGACGCGGGCCGGGAGGACTTCACCAAGATCCCCGGCGGATTGCCCGGCGTGGAAACCCGGGGCGAACTGATCTATTCCTACGGTGTGGCCGCCAAGAAGCTCTCTCTGGCCCAGATGTGCCGGGTGCTGAGTGAGAACCCCGCCAAGCTGTACGGTCTCTATCCCCGCAAGGGCGTTCTGGCCCCCGGCAGCGATGCCGACATCGTGATCTACGATCCCGGTGACAGCCATGTGATCCGTGCGGAGGACTGCGTCGCCAACGTGGACTACAACCCCTACGAGGGCTTTGTCACCGCAGGCGGCATCCGGGAGGTCTGGCTCCGTGGCCGCAAGACCGTGGAGAACGGCAAGGTGCTGGACACCGTCCCGGCAGGCATGTATCTGGCCCGTGGAAAATGCAATCTGTAACATCATTTCCGTAAAGGATTATCGCTTTATATCGTGTTGATTTCAACAGTTTTCGTTTATTTTTGCAAAAAATCCCGCAGTTCGTCCCGTGTTTTCCACGATTGCATTTCTTTTTATTCTTTGCTATAATACGGCTGTTGAAGAGACCGCCAGACGGTTTTCTTTCCTTGAAATTCAGCGGATCATCCAAAAGCAGGGGCGGTGGACCGCCCCTGTTTCACCGCGGGGAGGTATTGTATGCACTACGGTGAGATCAAAAACTGCGATATTGCCAATGGCGAGGGCGTCCGGGTCACGCTGTTCGTCTCCGGCTGCACCAACCACTGTGAGCACTGTTTTCAGCCCCAGACGTGGGACTTTGACTACGGTCAGCCCTTCACATCAGAAACAGAGCAGCAGCTTTTAGACCTGCTGGCCCCCTCTTACATTCAGGGACTGACCCTGCTGGGCGGCGAGCCCTTCGAGCCGGAAAATCAACGGGTACTGGTCCCCTTTGTCCGCCGGGTGCGGGAAACCTACCCGCAAAAGACCGTGTGGGCCTTCTCCGGGTTCACACTGGAGGAGCTGCGGACCGAGGGCAGCCATCCCCGCTGCGAGGCGACGGACGAGCTGCTGTCCATGCTGGACGTGCTGGTGGACGGCCGCTTTGTGGAGGCCTTGAAGGACATCTCCCTGCGGTTCCGAGGGTCCAGCAATCAACGACTCATCGACATGAAAAAAACACTGGCATCAGGCGAGATCGTCCTGCTGCCGGATCTGGACCGGAAACCCGGTCAAGCATAAGGAGGAATCATCCCATCATGGTAACTATGGCACAGAGGATCGAAGCACTTCGGACGGAAAAGGGCCTCAGCCGCCCCGCGCTGGCGGCGGCGCTGGGACTGCCCCGCCTGTCCATCGAAAAGTTTGAAACCGGCCGCCAGACGCCCTCTCAGGAGCAGCAGCAAAAGCTGGCAGGGGCCTTCGGCGTGTCCCTCCCCTATCTCCGGGGCGAGACCGACGATCCCACCAGTGTGGACAACTGGCTCAGCGGTGCCGTCCCCCAGGAGGACGTAGTGCTGCCCAAGGCCGTCCGGAAGGCAACAGCCGCTGTAGTGGCCCAGTCCGGCGACAGCAGCAAGAGCGACGGTGCCGTGTTCAGCGCCCTGCTGAAAAGCGACTCCTTCAAGGCGCTGGTGCGGGAGACCGTACTGGACGTCTTAAAATCCCCCGAAGGACAGGCCCTGCTGGCAAAAGCCGCCAAAAAGTAAAAAAACAGCCCCGAATCTGCCTGCAAACAGATTCGGGGCCGATTTTATCCCTCTCGCAGAAATCGCTCTGCGGCTTGGACCGTATTGCTGAGATACCGGATGACCTCCACCGGCCACTTTCCCACCGCCGTTTCTCCGGTGACCATCACCGCAGCGGCGCCGTCTGCCACAGCGTTGAAAATATCGCTGACCTCCGCCCGGGTGGGCACCGGATTCTGCTCCATGGACGCCAGCATCTGCGTCACCACCATGAATGGCTTCCCCGCCTTGCGGCACTGGGCCTCGATCCGCTTCTGGGCCGCCGGCAGCTCCCACAGGGGCATGGCGTTCCCCAGATCCCCTCTGGCAATGACGATCTCATCCGCCGTTTCCAGAAATTCCGGGAGCCGTTCCAGCCCCATCTGGTTTTCGATCTTGGCGAACAGCCGGATATTCGCTCCGCCGTTTTCGTCCAGTGCCCGCCGGACGGTTTCCAGATCCCGTCGGCTGCGCACAAAGGGCTGCATAACGCCGGTGACGCCGCAGGACGCCGCAATGCGGATATTCTCCACATCTGATGCCGTCATCGTCGGCGGTTCCAGATCCGCTCCCGGCAGAGCCAGACTCTTTCGTCCCCGCAGAACGCCGCCTCGAAGGACCTCTGCCACCGCGCCGGTCTCAGTCTGCTCCGTGACCCGCAGCAGCAGCTTGCCGTCATCCAAAAGCACCTCCTGGCCGGGCAATAGTGCAGGAATCGCAATCTCCGGCAAGGGAATTCCCTTGCCGCCTAATTCAAGTACTTCACCCTCATTCAGCGTCATCGGCTCCGCCAATACGCCTACCCGCAGCTCCGGTCCCTGCATATCAATGAGCAGCTCCGCCTGCTTTCCGCAGCGCTGCGCCGCCTTATGCAGCGCGTCCACCTGATCCGCCGCCTGAGCCAGCGTCACATGGGAGAGGTTCAGCCGGATGCCAGTCATCCCGGCCCGGAACATCGCTTCCAGCGTCTTCACATCCGCACAAGCCGGTCCGATGGTCCCGTAGATCTGCCGTGCGGAGGGCTGTTCTTTCATTGCGGTCATAATGCCTCCTCAATGTTTTTTTCCAATATACCACATTCCGCCCCAAAAAGGAAGCCTTGGCAGCTCTGTCCCCAAGCGGCTTGTGCATCTGTCTAAACTTGTCCGCTATTTTTGACTATTTCGGAGAATTTTCAGATTCTTCTTGACCTTCTCCGTGAATCTTGTTAATCTAATGTCGTAAACGTTTACACATGTTGTGTTTTTCGTCTGTGCTACCCTTTTATTTTGTGGTCCGCAGACTTGCTCCAAGCTCTTCCCTACCGAAAATTTTGCAGAAAAAGGAGTTAATGAATACATGCAAGGTATCCCGCTGAATGAACGCAAGCGTCTGGGGGCGCTGTTAGATGACCGGCCGCAGGCTGAGGTCATGGCCATGATCCCTCAGTTTTCCCAGGCGGAGACTGATAACTTTGTCGCGCCGCCCGCACAGATCCCGGAGGCCCTGGGCGTCCTGATGTTCAACATGGAACGGGGCGTGAACCTGCCGGAAATTCAGGAATTTCTGCGGGATTGCCCGGATATTCAGCCCTTTGACGTGATCCTGGCCAACGAGCTGGATGACGGCTGCGCCCGCTCCGGCAACAAGAACACCGCCCGTGAACTGGCACAGGCGTTTGGTTTGAACTACGCCTGGGGCCTTGAATTCATCGAGCTGGTGAATGATGAAAACGCCAAGGGCTTCCATGGCAACGCTGTTTTCTCCCGCTGGCCCATCCGCCGCGCCGGTGTGATCCGCCTGCCCGAGCAGTATAACTGGTACTTCGACCGCCAGAAGCGCATCGGCGGACGGCTGGCCGTCTTTGCGGAGCTGGACGTAGGCGGACAGCCGGTGGGCGCTGTGTCCATCCACTTGGAAAACCGCACCCACGGCGAGGGCCGCAAGGCCCAGATGGCCGCCATTCTGGAGGCCGTCCGCAAGGAGCTGCCCGATATGCCCCTGATCTTAGGCGGCGATCTGAACACCAACACCTTCGACGGCCGGGCCAAGGAGGACATCGGCGCCATCGCGGCCGATCCCGCTCTGCGCCGTCGCTGCTTAGAGGATGTGGGCAGCTTTGAGCCTCTGCTGCCCCTGTGCGCTGCCGACGGCTACGAGATCGTTCCGAAGGAGCCCCGTCTCACCCGCCGCAAGCCCCTGCCCAACGGTGATTCCCTGCCCCTGCGTCTGGACTGGATCCTGCTGAAGGGCGTCACCGCGTCGGAAAGCCGGATGATCTCCACCGCCAAGGAGGATCTCACCTATGCCAAGCCCGGCTCCGCTCTGGAACGCTTTCAGGGAGCAGAGCTGTCGGACCACAATGCCGTCTGGGCCATGTGCCATCTTCGCTGATTTTTTCTGCAAAAGTGAGCTTTTTCCCTCGAAAAACACGTTTCAAGCTGCAAAAAAGCTCCGTGTCCATGGACACGGAGCTTTTTATGTTGCAAAAAGTCTTGCTTACTTCAGCTCGACCTTGCCGCCGGCCTCTTCGATCTGCTTCTTCAGAGCCTCGGCCTCGTCCTTGCTGACAGCTTCCTTCAGAGTGGAAGGAGCGCCCTCGACGGTAGCCTTAGCCTCAGCCAGGCCCTGGCCGGTGATCTCGCGGACAACCTTGATGACCTTGATCTTGGCAGCGGCGTCGAAGCCGGTCAGGACCACGTCGAAAGAGGTCTTCTCCTCAGCAGCGGGAGCAGCAGCACCAGCAGCGGGAGCAGCCATAGCAGCGGCGGAAACGCCGAACTCTTCCTCCAGAGCGTGAACCAGCTCGGACAGTTCCAGAACAGTGAGACCCTTGATCTCTTCGATCATAGCGGTAACTTTCTCAGACATTGTATTAGCCTCCTAATAGTTATTTTTGTTTGTGTGGGATGTGCGCTGAATTATTCAGCGGCGGGAGCTTCGGCAGCAGCCTCTTCAGCAGGAGCGCCGTTCTTCTCGGCGATCTGCTTCAGGACAACAGCCAGACCGGTAATGGGAGCCAGCATGGTACCCAGAACCTGAGCCTGCAGGACAGGCAGAGCGGGAATAGAAGCCAGAGACTGAATGGTGGCCAGATCGACGGGCTTGCCGTCCATGAAGCCGCCCTTGATCTCGAACTTGCCGTCCAGCTTCTTGGCGTAATCGGCCATGACGCGGGCGGGAGCCACGGGATCATCAGCCAGAGCCAGAGAAGTGGTGCCGTTCAGCAGATCATCCAGATCGTTCAGGCCAGTGTTGTTGAAAGCAAAGCGCAGCAGGGTGTTCTTCACAACCGCATAATCCACGCCGCCCTCACGGCACTCCTTACGCAGAGCGGTGTCTTCCTCAACGGTAATACCCTTGTAGTCGACGATGACGCCTGCGGTAGCCTTCTGGATCTTCTCGGTCAGCTCGGCAACGATTGCCTGCTTCTCGGAAAGGACCTTTGCGTTAGGCATACTTGGTTTCACCTCCATGAGAATTTGCGGCGGACCTCCGTCCGCCTGGGTCAGAGGCGTTCAAAAAGGAACTGTCCTCATGCCGAAAGACATGAGGACAGAAAAGCATCATCAAAATGATTTTGCCATCCTCGGCAGGACTTACGGGGTCTCCCCCACCTGCTGTCTTTGGAACGCGACTGTTATTATATCAAACTTTGGCATAATGTCAAGCATTTTCCCAAAATTTAATATCATTTTCCGTTTTCGCAGAAGGAACATCTCCGTTCCCTCCGTTCAGCGGGATTGAATGAGGGATCTCTCCCCTCTTTCAGCTCTTAGACCAGCTTTGCAGTGTTCATCTTCACGCCGGGGCCCATGGTAGTGGCGGCGACGCAGCTCTTGATATACTGGCCCTTGGCGCTGGCGGGCTTGGCCTTGACGATAGCGCCCATCAGAGCGTTGTAGTTGTCCATCAGCTTCTCGGGGCCGAAGGAAACCTTACCGATGGGGCAGTGGATGATGTTGGTCTTGTCCAGACGATACTCGATCTTACCGGCCTTGGACTCCTGAACGGCCTTGGCCACATCGGGGGTCACGGTGCCGGCCTTGGGAGAGGGCATCAGACCCTTGGGGCCCAGCACCTTACCGAGACGGCCAACCACACCCATCATGTCGGGGCTGGCGATGACCACGTCGAAATCAAACCAGTTTTCCTTCTGGATCTTCTCCACCATGTCCATATCGCCCACATAGTCGGCGCCGGCCTCACGGGCAGCGTCAGCCTTGTCGCCCTTGGCGAACACCAGCACGCGGACAGTCTTGCCGGTGCCGTGGGGCAGCACGATGGCGCCGCGGACCTGCTGGTCAGCGTGACGGGAGTCAACGCCCAGCTTCACATGGAGCTCGACGGTCTCGTCGAACTTGGCCTTGGCGGTCTTGCAGATGAGGTCCATGCCCTCAGCGGCTTCATACTGAGCGCTCTTATCGATCAGCTTGGCGCTCTCCTGATATTTCTTGCCTCTAAACAATGTTATTCCTCCTCATAGTGGTTCTTCGGAACTTAGTCCTCCCACTGTATCGAGCGGTCTTTGACCGCTCGGCTGTTGTGACCATCAATTGACACGGGCGAATACGGTTTTGGCGGGCAGAAATGCCCCCATGCTTCCGCAGAGCCCTTGGCAATACACCCTGTATTCCCTGCGGGCTTTTTGTCACCTGGACGCATTTCTGCTCCGGCAAAACTGCCCGCACCTGTCAGCGATGGATATTCGAGTGATTTTTGACTTTTGAGATGATGACGAGCTGACGCCCGTCAAGGCGAAAAGGGCAAAAAGCGCCGGAAAGACGCACTGACAGGCGTGTTTGCCCTTGTTAATTGATGGTCTGTTAGTCGCCGACCACAACGCCCATAGAACGGGCGGTACCGGCAACCATGCTCATAGCGGCCTCCAGGCTGCCGGCGTTCAGGTCGCGCATCTTCATCTCAGCGATCTTCTGAACGGAAGCCTTGGAAATGGTGGCGACCTTGTTCTTATTGGGGACGCCGGAACCAGACTCGATGTTGCACTCCTTCTTGATCAGGACGGCCGCGGGGGGCGTCTTGGTGATGAAGGAGAAGGAACGGTCAGCGTACACGGTGATGACAACGGGAATGATGAGACCCATGTCATTCTTGGTGCGCTCGTTGAATTCCTTCGTGAAAGCAGCGATGTTCACGCCATGCTGGCCCAGAGCGGGGCCAACCGGGGGAGCGGGAGTCGCCTTGCCTGCGGGGATCTGCAGTTTTACATAACCAGTAATCTTCTGTGCCACGGAGTAGCACCTCCTAAATCATAGATGTGGTGGCGGACGATGTCCGTCTTTGGCGGGGCCGATGGCCCCTCCCACTGTTTGCCGGGAATCCCGGCGGGAAAAATCAGTTCAGGACTTCCACCTGATCCAGCTCCAGTTCCACGGGGGTCTCGCGACCGAACATGGAAACCATGACGCTGACCTGATTCTTTTCGGGTTCGATGTCTTCCACAACGCCAGTGAAGCTGGCCAAGGGGCCATCCACGATACGAACATGGTCGCCGACGTTGTAGCCCACGACGATCTCGTGCTTTTCCATGCCCATGGCAAGCACCTCTTCCTCCGTCAGGGGGATGGGCTTGTTGGCAGTACCGACAAAACCGGTGACGCCGCGGACATTCCGCACCAGATGCCAGGTGTCATCCGTCATGACCATTTTGATAAGCACATAACCGGGGAACACCTTGCGCTCGACTTCTTTCGCCTCGCCGGACTCGCTGACCTCTTTTACGGTCTCCACGGGGATCTCCATCCGCAGGATCATATCCTCCATGCCCCGTCCGTTGACGAATTTCTCAATGCTGGTCTTAACGGCGTTTTCATAACCGGAATAGGTATGGATCACATACCACTTCGCGTTTTCCGACATTGCGGCACTCCTTAACCCTGAAACAGGCTCAGGATCGCCTGGATCAAAGAGTAGGCCACGCCGTCAAAGATCCAGATGCACGCGCCGATGAGCAGGGAGCACAGCAGCACGGTACCGGTGTTCTTGACCACGGTCTTCTGATTGGGCCAGGTGACTTTTTTCAATTCGCTTTTCATTTCGCGGAACCAGGCTCCGCGGCTCTTCTTCGCTTCTTCTGCCATAATTCTACACGCCCTTTCTCAGTGTGATCCGCTTTTACTTGGTCTCGCTGTGGAGCGTGTGCTTCTTGCAGAACCGGCAATACTTGTTGAGCTCGAGCTTGTCCGGGGTATTCTTCTTGTTCTTCATCGTATTGTAGTTTCTCTGCTTGCACTCATTGCATCTCAAAGTGACTTTTACGCGCATTAACGGCACCTCCTTATTATTGGTATCGTTCCCGGCGTGCCGGGGATACCGACTGCCTCCCTGCGGTTTTGAAAGCGGCCTTCCTCTGTGCGTAAAGCGAAAAAACGCACAACAAAAAAGCCCTTTTTCACAGGTAGAGTTATTCTATCATACGAAACGTCGGGGGTCAATCCTTTTTTTCGGGAAATCCCGGATTTTTCCCCCGTTTTTTGGACAAAAATTGCCGGAGCGACGCTTCTGCCGCTCCGGAAAGCCTTTCAGAGTGTTTCATCCTCCACGCGCGGCAGGTTCCAGCGGAAATGCGCCGAAAGCAGGCGGATGAGCAGGACGGTCGTCATACCGGCCAGCATGGCCACATACTGCGGCACGAGCCGCCACAGCACGGCGCACAGCACCGCACCCGCGAGCGAGGCGCAGGCGTAGACGTGCTTGACGAGAATATAGGGCGTGTTCCCGGCCAGCACATCGCGCATGACGCCGCCGCCGACGCCGGTCAGCAGGCCGACGAACACGAGAAGATAGGTGCTGCGGTCCGGCGAGAAGTCCATGGCGTTCCAGATGCCCATGACGGTGAATACGCCGAGGCCGACGGAGTCCATGAGCAGCAGGGAAACGTCGAACAGGCGGTGGTTGTGCATGAGGCTGTGGCGGATCCACGGGATGCACAGCAGAAGCGACACGCCGACGGCCACGAGCGTGCACGTCGGGTCGCGGAAGGCGAGGGGAGGCGTGATGCCGAGAATGACGTCGCGCAGGATGCCGCCGCCGACGGAGGTGATGACGCCGAGCACGATGACGCCGAGCAGGTCCATATGGCGTCGCATGGCGGTCAGCGAGCCGGAGGCCGCAAAGGCCACCGTGCCGATGAGCTCGAGAAGAAATACGAATTTATCCATAGGTATAGCGAAAAGGTCCTTTTCAAATCATAAAAATGCTCCGCCGCGGGAAATGCCGCGGCGGAGCAGAAAATACGCTGGAATACGCTTCAGACTGCTGCGGGGACGGCCGTTCCATCCGGAACGCTGACACGGCGGATCTCCGCGCCGATCGCGGTGAGCTTGCCGATGAGGTTTTCGTAGCCGCGCTCAATGTATTCAATGTCCTCGATCGTTGTCGTGCGGTCGGCGGCAAGTCCGGCGATGACCATGGCAGCACCGGCCCGCAGATCGCAGGCGTGGACCGGAGCCCCGGTGAGCTGCTCCACCCCCTCGATGACGGCCACCTTGCCGTCCACCTGGATATGGGCCCCCATGCGGCGGAACTCGTCCACATAGCGATAGCGGTTCTCCCAGACCCCCTCGGTGAGCACGCTGGTCCCCTGAGCCAGGCAGAGCACCGCGGCGATCTGAGGCTGCATGTCGGTGGGGAAGCCGGGATAGGGCATGGTCTTCACGTTCACCCGGCTGATGGGGCCATCCCGGCGGACCAGCACCGCGTCGTCCTGCTCCTCCACATCCACCCCCATCTCCACCAGCTTGGCGCTGATGCAGTCCATATGCTTGGGGATCACGTTCTT
>OIXA01004774.1_pt1 | contig 12652 bp, 9 predicted proteins | sample 1587721 | NCBI WGS metagenome assembly OIXA01 (sample SAMEA3888900, study PRJEB22519) | human gut metagenome | biome: human gut; feature: human-associated habitat; material: faeces | place: Denmark | collected 2013 | reverse complement strand
CGCACTACAACTACCGCGACCACCGCAAGATCATGGTCATCGACGGCAAGGTCGGTTTCACAGGCGGCATCAACCTCTCCGACGAGTACATCAACCTCTCCTCGCGCTACGGCCACTGGAAGGACACGGCCATCGCCCTACGCGGCGACGCCGTGCGCAGCTTGACGCTGATGTTTTTGCAGATGTGGGACGTCAGTTCCCTCCACTTCGCGCCGGAAAGCTACCGGCAGTATCTCGATATTGCGCAGCCGCCGCGCGAAAAGGCGCCGGGTTATGTCATTCCCTACGGCGACAGTCCGCTCGACCGTGACCTCGTCGGCGAAATGGTGTATCTGGACATCATCAACCGCGCCAACCGCTACGTGCACATCATGACGCCGTATCTCATCATGGACAACGAGATGGTCACGGCGCTGACCTACGCCGCGCGCCGCGGCGTGGAGGTGCAGCTCATTCTGCCCCATGTGCCTGATAAAGAGATCGCTTTCTCGCTCGCGCACACCTATTACCGCCGCCTTTTGGAAAACGGCGTGCAGATCTACGAGTATGAGCCGGGTTTTGTGCATGCCAAGGTCTTTGTCAGCGACGACCGCAAGGCCGTCGTCGGCACGATCAACCTCGACTATCGCAGCCTGTACCACCACTTTGAGTGCGCCTCCTACCTCTACGAGGCGCCGGAGATCGCCAACATCGAGCGCGATTTTCAGCAAACGCTCACGCACTGCGTCCGCGCGGACTACGAACTGCTCAAAAACGATCCGTTCCTGCGTAAGCTCATCGGCCCGGCCATGCGCATCATTGCCCCGCTGCTGTAAGCGAAGCAGCCGAAAACCACGTGCCGCGGCACGTGGTTTTTCCTTTTATCACACGAAAAGCAGCCGCCATGATCCGGATACAGCGTGCTTCCGCAGATGCTTTATTTGACTTGAGAGAACTTCTACTGCACCTTGAACCCCTGACCGTGCACTTCGGTCGAATCGGTGACGAAGGTAAAAGCGCCCGGATCGGTCTCCTTGATGATCCGCAGAATCTGCGCAAGGCTGTTGCGGCGGGCAACGGTGATAACGATCTGCTTGTCGCCGCGCGCATAGCCGCCCTGCGCCTTCACGATCGTCGTGCCGCGGTCGGCGCGTTCCGTAACTGCGCGCGAGACCTCGTCGCCGTGCTCCGTCACGGTGTAGATGACCTTGGCATAGTCCACGCCCTGTGCAATGGCATCGACGATCTTCGAAACAATGAAAATTGCGATCGCTGAATACAGGGCGACCTCAATATCCTTAAAGACGATGACCGCAAAGGTAACGACCGAGATGTCGATGCAGAGCATCAGCATTCCCGTGCGTAGATTTGGAAAGATCCTTCGCAGCAGCAGTGCCAAAAGATCTGTTCCGCCGGTGCTGATCCCTCTTTGCAGCAGCAGTCCCGCGCCGAGGCCTGTGAACGTGCCGCCCGCGATCGCCGCGAGCAGAGGATTATTGGAGTAGGCCGGCAGCAGCATTCCAAAAATGTCTACCAGCACGGCGACGGAACCCGTGGCCGCAAGCGTCATGATGAGTGCGCGGCGCTTGAATCTGCGCCATGCTGCAAGCAGCAGCGGCGTGTTCAGCATGACCATCCACACGCCCACGCTGATGGGCGGGAACACCTCTGCCAGCGCCGTGGAAAGACCGGCTACGCCGCCCGGCGCAATATCGTTCGGCACATTGAATACCGCGATCGCCGCCGAGATGAGCGGGCAGGCAAACAGAACCGTCAGAACGTCCAGCAAGGCATCCTGTTTTTTCTGCTGCTGTGCCGTCAGCTTTGCTCTCTTCATCATCACATCGCACCATTTCCTTTTTTATTCCGCGCCACGCAACGCGCAGTATAACTTTTTAACTATAAGGGGTTTGCTCCGTTTTCGCAAGTGATGCGTAAGAATTCGGCGGTATGATCGAAAAGCAGAGGAAGAGATTCGGCAAAAATTACAAACCACCGGATCAGAGAACATCTGATTCGGTGGTTTGTCCGCAGGCTGTAAAATCTTCCAACGCCGCCTTTGGATAAATTGGCGGCTTTTCCAAAGACTAAGTGCAGTTTATCGAGTATAAAAGGAGTTTTGATAGATGAAAGCAACCGGAATTGTCAGACGGATCGACGACCTTGGCCGCGTTGTCATTCCCAAGGAGATCCGCCGCACCATGAGAATCCGCGAGGGCGACCCGTTGGAGATCTACACGAGCAAGGACGGGGAGGTCATTTTTAAGAAGTACTCGCTCATGGGCGGCGTGGACGAGTTTGCCGCGCAGCTGTGCGACACGCTGAGCAAGTCGACCGGCACGAGCGTGGCCGTGACCGACCGCGACAGCGTCATCGCCGCGGCAGGCAGCGCGCGCCGCGACCTCATCGGCAAGCGCATCAGCCCGCAGCTTGAGCAGATCATGGAGGACCGCGGTATCTACCGCGCCGTGCCGAGCGAGCGCAGCGTGTTCGTCACCGAGTCGCTCGACCGCTACTGCGCGACCATCGCCGCGCCCATCATCTCCGAGGGCGACGCACTCGGGCTCGTGGTCTTCATCGGCACCGAGGGCGAGTCGGCTGCAGGCGAGACGGAGTACAAGCTCGCGCAGGCCATCGCAGGCTTTCTCGGCAAACACATGGAGAGCTGAAAAAAGAGGACGGCTTTGGCCGTCCTCTTTTCCTATATTATATAGTATCGCTCACTTTTCGCCCAGCGCGCGGTAGAGCATCGTCACGATCTGGGCACGGGTGCAGTTGTCCTGCGGCAGGAGGCGATTGTTGTCGCCCTTGAGCACGCCCGCGTTGACGGCCCAGTCCATCGCCTCGAGCGCGTAGGCGGGAACGGCGTCGAAGTCGTCGAACTCGCGGATCGCCATGCCACCCTGCGTCGTGTCCATTCCCTGCGCCTTGGCAAAGCGGTAGAGCATCGTGACCACCTGCGCGCGGGTAACGGCGGCGTCGGGGGCAAAGGTCTCGGCGGTCGTTCCCTCGACGACCTTTTCGCTCGCCGCCCAGCGGACAGCCTCGGCGTAGTACGCGCCGCCGTCCACATCGGTGAAGTTCATCGCATAGTTCACCACGGGAGACCCCGCCGCGCGCCACAGGAACGTGACGAGCTGCGCGCGGGTGCAGGAGGCGTCCGGCGAGAAGTGCACCGCGTCCGTGCCGGTGACGATGCCGCCCTCCGCCGCCCAGAGAACCGCGTCATAGTAGTACGCGCCCGCGGGGACGTCGACGAAGTAGTTGAGCATCGTGTTGTCGTCCATGAACGTCGCCGCGACGGTCACGGGGGCGGACGGCATGGTGAAAGTGTACTTTCCGCCGCCCTGGTCGGTCAGGTCGAGCGCGCTGCCGTTTTTGTCGGTAACACTCAGCGTTTCAAGCGTGTAGCCCTTATCGGGCGTGACGGTGACGGTCACAGTGCTGCCCTTGGAGGCAGACTTCGGGCTGACAGTCACACTGCCGTGCGCGCCGTCAGAGACCGCAACGTCATAGCGCGGCGCGGAGGGGACAGATGTGTGGATTTTCTCCCATTTCGCCGTCAGGGTCAAATTTTCTGTCACAGGCGTGTCAAAGTTCCATTTTGCATTGCCGTTATACCAGCCCACAAAACGGTAGCCGGACTTGACTGGTGTATCCGGTGCGCTGGCCTTGTCCTTCACCACCTGCATGGCGTATTGGCTGCTTCCATTCATGAAGGTCACTATGCAGCCTTTAGTGATATAGCTTCCCTTCAATTCGTTGTAGAACGTGCCGCCGGAAATATAAGCGGGAGTCGCGTCGCTGATTTTTTTGACTGTGACCGGCCCGTAGAAGCTGCCGCCGGTGATTACACCCTCAGCATTTCCGACAGTCACCGGGCAGTAATAGCTTCCGCCGGAGATCGTGACACCGGTGGCATCCACCCGGCTGGCGTTTTTCACAGTCAAGTTCGCATCGAGAAAGGTAATGTGGCCAATGGTCAGCGTACAACCTTTCATATCCAGGGTATAATCCTCTGTGATGGTAATGTCGTCCAGTATCAGGTCGCCGCCGATGCTCGCCGCCTTTTTCAGGTTTTCCATGTCGGAGACGGAAAGCCTGCCGTTGTTGACCAGTGCGCCGTCCACCGTCAGCGCAGCATTCTTTCCCAACGACAGCAGGCCGGAAATTGTGTTTTCGCCAGCGGGCTGGGTCGTTACGGTACCGCCCTGATTGATTGTCAGAAAAGATTGATCGCCTACCTCGCAACCCGCGCCCACGGTCAGGCTGCCGTTGACCACCATGCCTTTGTGAGGATTGAGGCTCACGACACCTTCCAGACCATCCAGCGTCAGCGCCCCGTTTTTCGTGATGGTCAGAGGAAGATGGAGATGTAGGGGATTGCGGCTACTATTTGCCAGCGTGATCGGCCGGTCAATGGTCAGCTCTTTGACATTTTCCGTTGCATTGACCGTGATACCACTCTTCAGCTTGATCGTCGTGACGTTCGGGTCCGCCAAGGCTCCAACCAACTCGTCCGATGTTTTGACCTCCGTTGCCGTCCCGGCGGTCTTCTCCGCCGCCGCCATCGTCGGCAACAGCGTCAGGCACAGGCACAGGGCCGTCAAAATGCTGAAAATACGTTTTTTCATATCATTCCTCCATCAAAGCGATTGGTGCATCCATCGGATGCACCAAGGGGATATCCCCTTGCGGTTTTTCTTAAAATGCCGGTTCGGCCTTCACGGCCTCGAAGCCCTTTTCGGCCTGCTGGACTGTCGTTCGGATGATGCCCGCCGCCATGGCGTGCAGGTCGAGCTGCAAAACGGCTGCGGTGACCTCCCGCCGCCGCTCGACCGGCACATTGTAGAGCTTGAGCGCGCACTCCAAAAAGCGCGCGATCTTGCGCTCCACGGTAAAATACACGTCGCACGGCACAGCCATGAACGAGCGCATCATGCCCGCCGAGGCGATCTCCATCTCGTAAAAATCCTTGGCCTCCGCGTCCGAAAGATAGTCCCCGAAGATGCCCTCCAGCCGCTTCGCCGTGCTGCGGTACAGGTATGCCGAGGTCGACGGCAACGTGTAGGCCGTCACGTACAGCTCGCGCAGCGGCTCGGTCAGCTCGGCGATGTGGAGCTGGATGGCCGTCTCCACCGCGTAGAGCAGGACGGGGTCCCGTGCCGTGCTGTGCTGCTCGGCCAGCGCGAACTGCCCGCTGAACATCCGCTTGTCAAGCTCGAGCAGCAGCGCCTCCTTGCTGGGAAAGGCCCGAAAAAACGAGCTCGGCGTCATGCCCGCGGCGCGGGCGATCTCCGCGGTCGTCGTGCCCTCATATCCCTTTTCCAAAAACAGCTTTACGGCGGCGCGCAGCATCTTCTGCTGCGTCAAAAGTCCGCTCGCCTGCTTGCCGCGCAGCGGCATATCGATCACGCTCCTCAAAGTCCGCTTGTGAGTATAGTCACATAATAGCATAGTTCGCCGCTTTCCGCAAGAACGAAACGTGTAAAATTTTACCTCTGCCTATATAAAAGAAGTGCGGCGGTCCTTCGACCGCCGCACTCTCTCATTTTATTTTCCTTTACAGCATCGCAAAGCGCTGTGCGCCCTTCGTCTTGAGCCAGCGAAGAAGCAGCGCTGTCACCGCGAGCGTCACCGCCGCCGCGATGGCGAGATACGCAGCCGCGCCGAGTTTCCACCCCTGCCAGAGGTAGAGCGCCGCGAATGCGATGGCGTAGAGCCAGCCGCCGAACAGCGCGATCGTCACGGCCAGACTTTGCTTGATGGGCATGAGCTCGCTCGTCCATGTCAGGTTCGCCCGCGCGACGCCGAGCGTCAGCCCCAGGCACGCGGAAAACGCGATGTACGCAAGCGCCTCGGCAAAAACGAGCGGCAGCGCCGCCGTCACAGGCAGGATAAACGCCATGCAGACAAGCGGCACGAGCGCTGGAAGGGCCGTGAGCGCAAGCTGCACCTTGAGCTTTGCGCGAAGCACCTGCCAGGGCTTGACGGGCAGCGATTGCGCGAGCCAGAGGGACTTTCCCTCGAGCGAGACCGACGGCGTCGCCATGTCGTTCATCGACGCAATGGCGCACACGCCGGTGCAGAGCAGCACCTCCGCGCAGCCGCTCTGCGAGGTGAAGACCTCGTTCAGCAGCGACACGACCGTTCCGCCCTTCCACAAAAGCAGGATGCCCGAGATCGGCAGCAGCAGGATACCGAGGCCGCTGTTGAGCATGTAGTTCGGGCTCGCGGTGAAGCGCGCGAGCTCCTTGCCGAAAAGTGCCCCATCGATGCTCCGGCGCTTGACGGCCTTTTCACGGTACACAGCCTTGCCCGATGTGCCCGACGCGGTCGTGATCTGCAAAAAGCTGCGCGAGAGCAGTGTCCACGTCAGCGCAAACAGCGCGAGGACGACCGCCGCGCTCAGCAGCATCGCTGTCACATCGCCCGTACCGGTCAGGCCAAAGACGTAGAGCGGGTGCGCCGCACCCTTGATCTTCTCACCGTAGACCGCGGCGTTGGCGACGAGCTGCTCGATGGCCGTCTGCGCCTTGAAGACGAAGAAATAGTAGATGGCAAGCCCCGCGAGCGAGACGATGACCGTGATGAAGCTCTTGTGCTTGAGCTTACGGCTCACCTTCGCCACGACCCAGCCCAGCGCGCACGAGAGCGTGAGCACGAAGATTGAGATGAGCGCCGTCAGCAGCACGCCGCCGAGGAGCGCCATCGGCGCCGCCGAGACCGTGACCCAGTAGACGATGACCGCGGGCAGGATGACGACCGCGGAGTACATGAGGCCCATGAGATAGACCGTCAGCAGCCGCGAGGCCATCAGCGTCCGCACCGGGATGGGTAGAGACAGCAGCAGGTCGTTGTCCTTAGCGAAGTACAGGCCCGAATACGTGTTGAACACGCTGCCGAACGCGCCGAGAAAGATGGCGAGCAGCGACATGAGTGCAAAATAGAGCCAGCCCATCCCCGCCTGCGTAAGCGGCGCACAGAGCGAAACGGAAAGCCCCGTGAACATCCCGCCGATCAGGCCGATCATCAACGCGGCAAAGAGCAGGATATAAGCGATAATCCCCGCCGTCGAACGTTTTTTATTGGTTTTGGCATTATAAAAGTAGCTGCGGAAAATTTCCATCAGCTGCTTCTTGACGAGCGTTTTCAGCATGATTCGCCCTCCAGCTCAAGGAAGACCTCCTCGAGCGAGTCGTCGCCCTTGACCTCCTCCATCGTGCCGGAGCGGATGAGCTTGCCGCCCTTGATGATGGCGACCTTGTCGCAGAGTTTTTCGGCCACCTCGAGCACGTGGGTCGAGAAGAAGATCGCGCCGCCCGCGTCGCACACCTCGCGCATCATGCCCTTTAAGATATGCGAGGCCTTCGGGTCGAGGCCGACGAACGGCTCATCCATCAAAATGAGCTTCGGCTCGTGCAGCTACGCCGAAATGATGGCAAGCTTCTGCTTCATGCCGTGGGAATAGGCCGCGACGGGCTGGGCCAGGTCGGTCGTCAGCTCGAAGAGGTCCGCGTACTTGCGGATGCGCTCCTGCCGCGCGCTTTCCTCTACACCGAAGATGTCGGCGATAAAATTGAGGTACTGGATGCCCGTCATAAACTCGTAGAGGTCGGGGTTATCCGGGATGTAGGCGAGCATCTTCTTGCAGGCGATGGGATCGTCCTGAATGGAGTGCCCGCCAATCGTGATTCTGCCGGAATCGAACTGCTGGATGCCGACGACGGATTTGAGCGTCGTGGTCTTGCCCGCGCCGTTGTGGCCGATAAAGCCGTAGATCTCCCCCGGCGCGATGTGGAGCGAAAGATCGTCCACGGCCTTCTTTTCGCCGAAGGTCTTGGTCAGGTGTTCAATATAGAGCATAAGGTTCTCCCTCTTTTCTTCTTGCAGTTGTTTTGAATATCTTTGTGATATCAAAATAATATCATGTGATTTCCAACTGTCAAGAGCCATTTTGTAAATGTCAAGTTTGCTTTACTTGTAGGATATCACTGTCGTTCCCATTTGTCAAGTGTGCTTTACATTTTATCTTTGTGATACAGCACGAGCGACACAATACCCATCACCGCCGCATACAGTACGCCGCCAACGGCCCAGATAAACCAGCTATACTGCGGCTGGCCGTTCCCCTTGGGTCCGAAAGTGTAGAACAGGAAGATCGCCGTCACGCTCAGCCAGTAGATGAGCGACACCGTGCTCATTACGCCGCTGCGCGCCTTCTTTTTGCGCGTGTAGTCGCCCTCCTCGAGCAGCTGGTCCATCGCGCCGGTGTACGTTCCGCTCCAGACGAGCACGCCCACGCCGCAGGCGACCAGAAGCAGCAGCGCATCCACCGCCGCCGCGGCGTAAACATCCGCCGGAGCGACGCGCACAAGCAGCGCGGCGACATCGGACGACGCGAGACCGACCCCGAGCATCAGCGGCACGACAGCAAGGATGCACAGCACCACGCCGAGGATCGTACAGCGCGAGGCGGTCAGCTCATAGGCCTTGCGCCGCTCGCGCACCATGCCGCTCACGCCGTACTCGGTCTCAAACGGCTCTTTTTCAAGAAAGTCGAATTCCTTCGTCTTCGCCCCGCACGAGAGGAACATCCCCACCGCAATGGCGACCAGCACCAAAATGACGCTCACGCCGAGACCTGCGGCCAGATTCTCCGAAATACCGCCCAGGCCCGCGTCCGCCATGGCGGAGAGAAAAATGATCACGACCGGCGAGACGATGCACATCGCCACCGCCAGCGCGATCTTCGGCGCGCAGGCCTTGCGCAGTGCAAGGTATCGCGCCGCCTGCTCCATCGTCACTCTCCGCAGCGGCGTTTCGTCCGCCTCGGATTCGACGAACTCCTCTTCTTCGAGTTCGTCCTTCAATAAATAGTCGGTGCTCACGCCAAACAGCCGGCTCATCTGCACCACCTTGTCAAGGTCGGGCACGGACTGCGCGCCCTCCCACTTGGATACCGACTGGCGCGTCACCCCGAGCTGACTTGCCAGCTCCTCCTGCGACCAGCCCGCCTTTTTGCGCAGCGTGATGATTTTATCCGCTAAGATCATATCGTCTTCCTCCTGAATTCTAAGGCGCGGTCCCGCGCCGTCTGGATGGCGTTATCATAGCCTATTTCGCGGTTGCGGGAAAGAAAGCGCACTGTCAAATTTGTCAACCGGCAGTTGCAATCCTTGATTTTTCAAGGTTTTTTCGCCGTGCGCTCCTATTACCCTATGTATCTTCGTCATGATATCATACCGCGGCGCAGAAAAAAAGAGCGTCCCGTTCGGGACGCTCTTTTTAAGGGTTTTCACACACTTACACGACGGCGAAGAACTTGACAAGGAACAGCGCGGAGATCACGTAGGTCAGAACGCTGACGTCCTTAGCCTTGCCGGAGAGCACCTTGACAAAGGTGTAGGAGATGAGGCCCAGGCCGATGGCGTGGCCGATGGAGCCGGAGATCGGCATACCGATGAGCATGATGGACACCGGCAGCATTTGGTCCATGTCGCTGAAGTCCACATTCTTGAGGCCCTGGAGCATCAGAACGCCGACATAGATCAGCGCGGCGGAGGTCGCAGCGCCGGGGATGACGGCGGCGATGGGGGCGAGGAACATGCAGGCGAGGAACAGGATGCCCGCGGTGAGCGCGGTCAGGCCCGTGCGGCCGCCCGCTTCCACGCCGGAGGCGGACTCGATGAACGTGGTGACGGTGGAGGTACCGGTGCAGGCGCCCGCGACCGTACCGATGGCATCGGACAGCAGGGCTTCCTTCATCTGGGGCATGTTGCCGTCCTGATCGACCATGCCGGCGCGGGAGGCCGTACCGACGAGCGTGCCGATGGTATCGAACATATCGATCATGCAGAAGGTGATGACGAGCGTGATGGCGGTGAACCAGCCGATGTTCACAAAGCCCGCAAAGTCAAACTTGAAAAGCGTGGTGGAGACCATGTCGGCGAAAGGCGGGACAAAGCTCGCAGTCGCGAGGCTCGCAAACGGATTGACATGCAGGAAGATGGCGCTGCCCGCCCAGTAGATGACGGACGAGAACAGCATGCCGAGCAGCACTGCCGCCTTCACGCCCTTCTTGGCGAGGACGACCATGACGAAAACGCCGAGGAACGCGGTCACGACGGTCAGGACCATCGCATCGTAGCCCGAGCCCATGTTGCCCTTGATGATGCTAGGCGTCAGCGCGCCGAAGAAGTCACGCATCATGTAGAACGGGCCGCCGTTTTCAGAGTAGATACCGACGTTGGAGCCAAGGCCCACGTTCATCAGCATCAGGCCGATGGCGGGAGCGATGCCGTAGCGCACGCCGAGAGGAATGGCCTCCACGATCTTCTCACGCACCTTTAAGAGCGTGAGGATGAGGAACACGATACCCTCGACAAGGATGATGACGAGCGCCGCCTGGAACGCGGACTCGTACTCGCACTCGTTGATGACCGCGATGTTGGCGACGACCACCGCGAAGAAGCTGTTGAGTCCCATGCCGGGCGCCATGACGAACGGCTTGTTGGCGAAAAACGCCATGCAAATCGTGCCGATTGCCGAGGCGATGCAGGTGGCAAGGAACACACCGTTCCACAGCGGCGTACCCACTGCAAAGTTGGTCAGCAGGTTCGGGTTGAGCGCAATGATGTAGGCCATGGTCATAAACGTGGTAAGACCGGCAAGGATCTCGGTGCGTACCGTAGTACCGTTGGCCTTCAGCTTAAATAGCTTTTCCATGATTTTCTCCCTTTCTTTTTTGTTTTTCCGCCCGCTTCCTAACAAAAAATTAGGAAGCAAAACAGATTTTCAGTCAATATTATAAACATCCCGACAAGAAATTGCAAGTGTTCTGTTTATTTTTACCACACTTTCTCACTCCGCACCGAGAGTTCCGCCGGTTTCTGTTGTGTTTTTGTTTGCTTTGCGCTATACTATATTTAGTAAAAATTTGCATTTTGGGAGGTGCATGCCGTGAAGCTGATGGTTTTAGACGGCAACTCCATCATCAACCGCGCCTATTACGGTGTCCGTCCGCTCACCACGCGCGACGGGTTTTTCACCCACGCGATCTTCGGCTTTCTGACGATGCTCGGCCGCTTACTCGACGAGGAAAAGCCTGAGGCGCTGTGCGTCGCCTTCGACCGCCGCGAGCCGACGTTCCGCCACCTCGAGTACGAGGGCTACAAGGCCACGCGCCACGCCATGCCCGAAGAGCTCGCCATGCAGATGCCGGTGCTCAAGGACGTGCTCGACGCGATGAACATCCCCCGCTACGAGCTCGCGGGCTTTGAAGCCGACGATCTGATCGGCACGATTTCGCGCAAGTGCGAAAGCGCAGGCTGGGACTGTGTCGTCGCCACGGGAGACAAGGATTCTTTGCAGCTCGTGACCGAGTACACGACCGTCAAGCTCATTTCCACGCGCATGGGCCAGACCACGACGAAGGACATGACGCCCGAGAGCTTTCGTGAGGTCTACGGCTTTGCGCCCATCCACATTGTCGACCTCAAAGCCCTGATGGGCGACGCGAGCGACAATATCCCCGGCGTGCCGGGCGTTGGCGAAAAGACGGCGATGGCGCTCATCCAGAAATACCAGAGCATCGACGAAATTTACCGGCTGCTCCCCGATATCGAGGCCAAGCCGAACGTCATCAAAAAGCTCACCGAGGGCGAGGAGAGCGCACGCCAGAGCTTCCACCTCGCGACCATCGTGACGGACGCACCACTCGAATTTTCTCCGCAGGACAATCTGCGCAAGGCGCCGTCAGACGCGCTCTATCCGCTCTTTATGAAGCTGGAATTTACCAAGCTCATCGACAAATACGGTCTCAAGCCGCCCGCCGACATCCCCGCCGCCGAGGAGCCGGTCGACCTCACCGTGACCGCCGAGGCCGTGACCACGGTGGAAAAGGCCAAGGAATATCTCTCGCTCTTCCGCAAGGCGGAGCATGTAACGCTGCTGGCGCTGCCGGACCTTTCCGGCGTGATCGTCGACTTCGTTGCAGGCGAATCGACCGCCGTCTCTGCCGAGTTCTACTTCAGCCGCTACGAGGGCGACTGGAACGCGCTGCTGCGCGCCCTGTTCTCGGATGATATCAAGAAAGTCAGCCACAACGTCAAGGACCTCCAGCGCACGCTGCTCGAAAACGACCTTCCCATCGAAGGGTTCATTTTTGACACCGCGCTCGCAGGGTACCTGCTCGACGCGACGGCGGGCAAGTACGATATCGCGTCGCTCTTCGCCGCCTACTTCCACCAGACGCTTGCCGAGCCGAAGCACTTAGATCCAGACGCTTTCTCGATGCTCGGCGACACGGCCGAGGCCGAGACGGCGTTCCACGTCTATACCAGCGCCGTCGATGCGCTGTATGAGGCCTTTGCCCCCGAACTTGAGAAGCGCGAGCTGCACGAGCTCTATTATAAAGTGGAGCTGCCCCTCTGCGCCGTGCTCGCGCGCATGGAGCACGCGGGCATGCGCGTGGACGCGAACGCTCTCGCGGCCTTCGGCAGCGAGATGGAAGTGCAGCTCAAGACGCTCGAGCAGCACATCTATGAAGAGGCCGGCGGGCCGTTCAACATCAACTCCCCCAAGCAGCTCGGCGAGGTACTCTTTGAGCGCTTGCAGCTGCCGCACGGCAAAAAGACGAAGACCGGCTGGTCGACGAACGCGGACGTGCTCG
>OIXA01004773.1_pt1 | contig 12655 bp, 9 predicted proteins | sample 1587721 | NCBI WGS metagenome assembly OIXA01 (sample SAMEA3888900, study PRJEB22519) | human gut metagenome | biome: human gut; feature: human-associated habitat; material: faeces | place: Denmark | collected 2013 | reverse complement strand
AAAACCAACCACACCCACTTTGACAGCTGGGATAGCAGCGGCAACAGCATCATTGGCGATGCCAACCAGACCAGCCAGACTCGTCGCTGGGGCATCAGTCTGAAAGACGACTGGACGCCAATGAATGACTATCTCGACAGTATGTCGACCAAAGTCTACTACCAGCACACCGAGGCCCATGACTGGACCTGGATGCCGGACAGCACCACCGGATCGATGGAAACGGTCAACTCTGACTACGATACCGACACCTGGGGTATTCAGACCGCGCTGGCGAAATCCATTGGTCGCCACGACCTGAGCGCCGGGCTCAACGCCAGCACCACCAAAACCCAGCGCCCGTTCAGCCAGTCGCCGGTCCCGAGTATCTACAGCGAGATCATGCAGCCGGAAGCCGACAGCCGGGGCTACACCCTTGGCGGCTTCGTTCAGGATAAGATCAACTTCGATCTCGACAGCCACAACTTTGCGGTGATCCCGGGCGTGCGCGTGGTGCATCAATCCACCAAACCGGAGAATCTCGGCGATCTGACCACCAACAGCAGCGTGCTGACGGAGTCCTCCGTCGCCAGCCTGTACGGTAAAAACTCCGATACTCAGGTGCTGCCGTCCCTGACCTTCCAGTACGATATCACTCCGCGGACCATGACCTACCTGCAGTATAAACGCGGCGCCGAGTTCCCCAACGCCAGCCAGCTGTACGGCTCCTGGAACCTCGGCTCCAGCTACGCCGGACGAGCGCAGTATGCGCTGATTGGTAACACCGATCTGAACACGGAAACCAGCGACAATTTCGAATGGGGCTTAAAAGGCGAAGTGGTCGAAGGGATCACGATGCGTACCGCCCTGTTCTACAACAGCTATAAGAACTTCATCGCCTATAGCCGCTACACCCGTTCCGGCAATCCGGACCACTTCACCAACGTCCCGTCGAATATCTATACGATTTATCAGGCGGAAAACCGCGATAAAGCCTATATCTACGGCGGCGAAATCAGCGCCAAATTCAACTTTGGCACCTGGTTTGAAGAGGTTAACGGCCTGAGCGCGACGCTGGCCTACGGCTATAGTGAAGGGAAATCGAAATCCAGCTATCTCGGCGACAAATACATCGACCTCGACAGCGTGGCGCCGATGAAGGCTATCGTCGGCGTAGCCTGGGACGATCCGGCGAAACGCTACGGGACCGCGTTGACCGCCACCTTCGTGAAAGGTAAGCAGGCCAGCGCCACCAACCGCGAAAGCTATACCAACACGGGTTCCGCCATTACCGACTCCTCCAGCGAATACATGCGCGTGCCTGGCTACGGCATGCTGGACCTGACGGCCTGGTGGCAGGTGGCGAAAAACGTGCGTATTAACGGCGGCGTTTACAACATTACCGATCGACAATACTGGGATTACCTGAGCAGCCGCAATATTGAGACGTCGACGAATCAGGACGCCTACGATAAAGCGCTGGCGACAATGTCGGGCCGGACCTGGCAACTGGGCGTCAACGTCGATTTCTGATAGCCCGGAGAATAATAAACCCCATGGATTTCAGCATACCGACCGGCAGCAGCAGCGTGGGTCGCGATACGCAGACTCAGGCCGGCAGTGCAACGTCCCGTTCGCAACATGCTGAAAGACAGTGGGGATGAACCTGCTCCCCGGCCACGGCCGGGGATATTCATCGTAGAGAAGGATGTGAATCATGCAACACAACGCAAACGAACTGTGGCAGCGCTATCAGGCCGCCAAAGCGCAGGCTTCCGTTAAATATGCCCGTGATATCGCCGCTGAAATGGGCATTAGCGAAGCGGAATTAACCGCCGCTCGCGTTGGCCACGATGCCGTTCGCCTGCAGGACGACATGCGGGCAATCATCGCTGGACTGGAAAGCGTCGGCGAGACCAAATGCATCTGCCGTAATGAATATGCGGTGCATGAGCAGGTGGGCCAGTTTACCCACCAGCACCTTAGCGGCCATGCCGGGCTGGTGCTGAACCCGCGCGCACTCGATCTGCGCCTGTTCCTCAGCCAGTGGGCCTGCGCCTTCCACCTGAGTGATAACGGCCGCCAGAGTATTCAGTTCTTCGACCATCACGGCGACGCGCTGTTGAAAGTCTATGCGACGGCTCAAACCGATATGACGGCGTGGGAAGCGCTGATTGCGGGGCAGACCCATGCCGCCCCGACACCGTTGGCTATCCGCCCCGTTGATGCCCCCCGCTATGCCGCTTCCGCCGACGGCGCGGCGCTGGAAAATGAATGGCGCGCCATGACCGACGTCCATCAGTTCTTCGGGCTGTTGCGAAAATATAACCTCTCTCGCCAGCAGGCTTTCCGTCTGGTCAGCGATGACCTGGCCTGCCGCATTGACCACGATGCCCTGCCGCACCTGCTGGAAACCATTCGCGAAGAGGGCAATGAGATCATGATTTTTGTTGGCAACCGCGGCTGCGTGCAAATCTTTACCGGCGCCCTGGAAAAGCTGGCCCCGATGCGCGGCTGGCTCAACATCTTCAATACCACCTTCACCCTGCACCTGCGCGAAGACAGTGTTGATGAAGTCTGGGTAACGCGTAAGCCGACCTCGGATGGCCACGTCACCAGCGTGGAGCTGTTTGCCCATGACGGTACGCAAATCGCCCAGCTATACGGCCAGCGTAGCGAAGGCCATCCGGAGCAGGCGACATGGCGTAGCCAGGTTGACCGTCTGACGACGGAAGGACAGAGCGCATGAAACGCTGGCTGATGTTATTTGCCGCTCTTCCCCTGTTTGCGCATGCCGCCGCAGAACGCATCATCTCTCTGGGCGGCGATGTCACAGAAATCGTCTATGCCCTGGATGCACAGCAGCAGTTGGTCGCTAAGGACAGTACCAGCACCTGGCCTGCCGCCGCGCGATCGCTGCCGGACGTCGGTTATATACGCCAGTTGAACGCCGAGGGGATCCTGTCGTTACGCCCGACGATCGTCCTGGCGAGCGCGCAGGCCCAGCCTTCGCTGGTCCTGCAAAAGGTAGAGGACAGTCGGGTAAGAGTGGTTAATATCCCGGGCGGCAACGATCTGTCGGCGATTGATAAAAAAATCGTCGCGGTTGCCGACGCGCTGGGTAAGCAGGCTGAAGGTGACGCCCTGCGCCACACCGTTGCCGCACAGATAGCGCAGATCCCCACGCAACCAGTCGGCAAACGGGTGCTGTTTATTCTCAGCCACGGCGGAATGAACACGATGGTCGCCGGGCAAAAGACTGCTGCCGATGGTGCTATTCAGGCCGCCGGGCTGCAGAACGCGATGCAGGGATTCGACCATTATCGCAGCATGTCTCAGGAAGGCGTGATCGCCAGCCTGCCGGACCTGGTGGTGATCTCCGCCGACGGGCTTAAAGGTATGGGCGGTGAAGCCGGCTTATGGAAACTGCCGGGGCTGGCGCAAACGCCTGCCGGTCGCCATAAACAGGTGCTGGTGATTGACGATATGGCCCTGCTCGGCTTTGGACCGCGGACGCCGCAGGCGGTCAGCGAGCTGAGGAAAAAAGCGGAGCAGCTCCCCTGATGCGCTCCACTCTCTCTCGCCATCTGTGGTTAATGACGCTGCTGCTGGTGAGCCTGACGCTGTTCGCGACTACCCTCGGCGCAATGCCTCTGCCGCTCGCCAGTCTGTGGCCGCCGGGGGATGAGGTGCTGCGCCATATCTGGCTCACCATTCGTCTGCCGCGCGTCCTGCTGGCGCTGCTGGTCGGCGCCGCGCTGGCGCTCTCCGGCTGCGTCATGCAAGGGCTGTTCCGCAACCCATTAGCCGATCCCGGCCTGCTGGGGGTCAGTAGCGGTGCAGCGCTGGCGGTGGCCTGCTGGCTGGTTCTGCCGCTGTCCGTTCCGGCGCTGGTGGCGCTGTATGCTCCCATGCTGGCGGCGTTTATCGGCAGTATCGCAGTCATGGTGGTCATTTTTATCCTCAGCCAGGCGAATGAAGGTTCGCTATCGCGCCTGCTGCTGGTCGGGATCGCCATCAACGCGCTGTGCGGCGCGCTGGTGGGGGTGCTGGCCTGGATAAGTAACGACACCCAGCTGCGCCAGCTGTCGCTGTGGGGGATGGGCAGCCTCGGCCAGGCGGAGTGGTCCACGCTGCTGGTCGCGGCCACCTTAATCTTTCCTGCTTCGCTGATCATCTGGCTAATGGCTTCCCGCCTCAACCTGCTACAGCTTGGCGATGAAGAAGCCCACTACCTAGGGATTAACGTCCGGGCCGTGCAGCGTCTGCTGCTACTGTGCAGCGCGCTGCTGGTGGCCTCTTCGGTGGCAATCAGCGGCGTGATTGGCTTTATTGGCCTTGTGGTACCGCACCTGATACGAATGTGGCTGGGGCCGGACCACCGCGCGCTGGTGCCAGGATCGCTGCTGGCCGGGGCGATCTTACTGCTGCTGGCCGATACCCTTGCCCGCACCGTCGCCGCACCAGCCGAAATGCCGGTGGGTCTGCTGACCAGCATGCTCGGCGCACCGTGGTTTTTGTGGTTAATTTTCCGCCAGCAAAGGACGACATATGGATAATCGTGATAGCACCTGGCGCGCCACCTCACTCTCTCTGCTGCTGGGCAAACGCCGGATCATCGACGATGTGTCGGTCCGGCTGTCCGGTGGAGAGATGACCGCGCTGATTGGCCCAAACGGCGCCGGTAAATCAACGCTGCTGCGGCTGTTGACCGGTTTCTTATCCCCAAACGGCGGCGAACGTCATGTAGAAGGACGTTCGCTGGAACACTGGTCGTCGGAAGCGCTCTCCCGCCGCCGGGCGGTGATGTTGCAACGTACGCAGCTCCATGCCGACTGGCCGGTGGAAACGGTCATCGCCATGGGACGCTCGCCATGGGGTAAAAATCCGGACCCACAGATGATTCAGCAGGTGATGGCGGAAACCGGCTGCGACCACCTGGCGGGCAGGCGCTATCCTTCGCTTTCCGGCGGCGAACAGCAGCGGGTGCAGTTGGCCCGTTGCCTCGCTCAGCTGTGGCATGACGACGCTCCACGGGGCTGGCTGTTTCTCGACGAACCGACCTCGGCGCTGGATCTTTACTATCAACAGCATCTGCTGCGTCTGCTAAAACGGCTGACCCGCAGCGGCCAGCTGCACGTCTGCGTCGTACTGCACGACCTCAATCTCGCCGCGCTTTGGGCAGACCGCATTCTGCTCCTCCATCAGGGAAAGCTGGTGGCCGAGGGAACCCCGCAGGAGGTCATTCGCCAGTCGGTTATCAGCCGCTGGTACGGGGCTGAAGTGCGAATGGCTGAGCATCCCGATATTGCCGTCCCGCAGGTATATCTGGCGCCGTGAGTTGATGACACTATTGTGCCTGTTTTCTGCCGGGCGGCGGCGAACGCCTGGCCCGGCCGACAAAAAACGGTCAATCGTCCGGCGCCAGCCAGCAACGCTTTCCCGGTTCGCGCTGCGCTTTGCCGGGCGGCAATGGTGCTGGTGGGTCAGGCAGAATACCCGGCGATGCCAGGGAGGGCGCACGTTGTCAGCCGGACATTGACGCCCTTTCCGTTGGTGATTAGCCTTTTACGGTCTTGAAGCCGTGCCATCCGGCGTCCGCGCCATCGTCCATGAAGGAATGCCGCCTTCGCACGGATACTTCGCCGCTTTGGCTTCATCAATATCAATTCCCAGACCTGGCTTGTCGTTCGGGTAGGCATAACCGTGATCTATCTCCGGGCATCCCGGGAAGACATCGCGTAGTGCGTCATTCATCGGCGTGTACTCCTGAATACCAAAGTTAGGCGAGCTCAGATCAAGGTGCATGTTCGCGCAGACGCCGACCGGTGAGATATCGCCAGGCCCATGCCATGCAGTGCGCACGCCGTTAAGCTCGCTATACACCGCCAGTTTCTTCGCCGGCGTAATACCGCCGATAGTGCTGACGTGGCAGCGAATATAATCGATCAGCTTATTGTCAATTAAGGGTTTCCACTCATTCACATTCACAAACAGTTCCCCCATGGAGATCGGTGTGGAGGACTGCTGGCGGAGCATTTTAAGCCACTCGATATTTTCCGGAGCGACCGGATCTTCAAGGTAGAAGAGCTGATATTGTTCAAGCGTTTTGGCAAGATGAATCGCGGTCACCGGCGTCACGCGCTCATGCACGTCATGAATAAACTCAATACCAAATCCCAGCTTGTTGCGCAGATGGTCAAACAGGCGAGGAACACTTTTAGCGTAAGCGTCCGGGTCAAAATAGATTCCCGGCGTTTTGCTGCGCGGGGAACGCTTCGGTTGGATATTTTTCGCCCGCGCCAGCTGGGTCGCAATCAGCTTGAGATCGTCGGTACCCGCGCCGCCATACATGCCCATCTGACAGCGTACATACTGGTATCCCTCTTCCATTCTGGCGCGGATATTGTCTTCGACTTCCACTTCGTCACCGCCATCGGTATGGCAATACAGCGGAATGCCGTCGCGGCATTTACCGCCTAACAAATCATAAACCGGCATGCCCGCGAGCTTACCTTTGATATCCCACAGCGCCATATCCACGCCCGATAGCGCGTTGTTCATAATCGGTCCGTTGCGCCAGTAACCGCTGACCGCGCCAGACTGCCAGATATCTTCAATTCGCGTTGGATCTTTGCCAATGAGAAAAGGCGCCATGTACTCATCGATAGCGCTTTTCACGGCGAAGATTCGCTGGGTAAACGTCGCGCAACCCAGACCATACAGGCCTGGCTCGTTGGTTTCGACCTTCACAACCGCCAGATCAATGCCACCGGGTGCCGTCAGAATCGTTTTCACGTTAGTGATTTTCAGGTTACTCACTTTAACTCCTCAGTTCAGAGAATTAACTGCCTGTCATGCTGCAAGAGAATGCCATCGCTAAATATGTAGGTTGTCCTACAACTTTGCGTTGTTATAACACGCCAGCCAGGCGATCGTTCCCTGAACATTTAATTCTGTGATCGCGATCATGCCACAATCACAAATATAAATATAAATCAATTAGTTACGATAAAAAATCGCAATGGAGATGATGGTTAATGCGAGGTGTTTGTGATCCATATTGCAAATTTATTTTTAGCGTATTGCTTTTGCCTCGCCAAAAAACCAATCTTAAATAAGACAGTCGTCATACAAGTAAATTCAACGAGGAAATAAAATGAGCGCATTATTCGATTTAACGGGAAAAACGGCTCTGGTCACTGGATCGGCGCGCGGTCTGGGGTTTGCCTATGCGGAAGGACTCGCCGCTGCGGGCGCCAGAGTGATACTGAACGATATTCGCGAAACGCTGCTGGCGGAGTCGGTCGATGCGCTGGCAAGTAAAGGTTACAGCGCGCACGGCGCGGCGTTCGACGTCACCAGCGAAGAAGCGATTGAGAAAGCGTTTGCCGAACTGGATGCGCAGGACATCCACGTGGATATTTTGATAAACAACGCCGGGATTCAATACCGCAAACCGATGGTAGAGCTGGAGCTGGAAAACTGGCAAAAAGTGATTGATACCAACCTGACCAGCGCTTTCCTGGTCTCGCGCACCGCGGCAAAACGAATGATCGCCCGCCGTTCCGGCGGGAAAATTGTCAATATTGGTTCGCTGACCAGCCAGGCTGCACGGCCCACCGTCGCACCCTATACGGCCGCGAAAGGTGGGATCAAAATGCTGACCTGCTCCATGGCTGCAGAGTGGGCGCAATTCAATATACAGAGCAACGCCATTGGCCCAGGCTATATTTTGACCGATATGAATACCGCCCTTATCGAAGATAAGCAGTTCGACAACTGGGTGAAAGACAGTAACCCATCGCAGCGCTGGGGTCGCCCGGAAGAATTGATTGGGACTGCGGTCTTCCTGTCCTCAAAAGCCTCTGACTATATCAACGGACAGATTATTTACGTCGACGGCGGCTGGCTGGCGGTACTGTAATCATTTCGCCAATCATCAACCTCCGTGCGTAAATCCTATTTTGGAATAGAGATCATGATAGATAAAATACAAACAAAACTAGCTCCTTTACGTTGGAAAAAGCTAATACCGCTGGCATTTATCACTTATAGCCTGGCCTATCTGGATCGTGCTAACTATGGATTTGGTGCCGCATCCGGTTTAGCGGAAGACCTCAATATCACTCCCGGAATATCATCATTATTAGGTGCTTTATTCTTTCTTGGGTATTTTTTCTTTCAGGTTCCCGGGGGGATTTACGCTGAAAAACGTAGTGCTAAAAAACTGATATTCTGGAGCCTTATTCTGTGGGGAATCCTGGCAACCGCGACAGGGATGGTGCATGATGTAAAAGTCCTTGCGGTGATTCGCTTCCTTCTTGGCGTGGCAGAAAGTGTGGTGATGCCCGCGATGCTTGTTTTCTTAAGTCACTGGTTTACAAAGAAAGAGCGTTCAAAAGCTAATACTTTCCTTTTCCTTGGTAACCCTATTACCGTGCTGTGGATGTCCGTTCTTTCGGGCTATCTTGTTGATGCCTTTGGCTGGCGAGGAATGTTTATTATTGAAGGCGTCCCGGCAATTATTTGGGCAGCGATATGGTGGTTTATTTTTGTTGACCGTCCCGCGGATGCCAAATGGCTAACACAACAAGAAAAAAATGATATTGAAGCCGCGCTGGCCGCTGAGCAAACTAACATCAAAGAAATAAAAAACTACAGTGAAGCTTTTCGTTCAGGAAAAGTCCTTTCCCTTTCCTTCATTCATTTTTTCTGGAATATAGGAATGTATGGTTTCATTATGTGGCTTCCGTCTATACTGAAATCAGCATCAGGTTTGAGTATTGTCGCGACGGGTTGGTTATCGGCAGCCCCTTATCTGCTGGCCGTGCCTCTTATGCTAGCCGCCTCCTGGTATTCAGATAAATTTCTGAATCGCAAAATTATTGTTCTGCTCTTTTTAGGTCTGGGCGCGGTCTGCTTTATCGCTTCCTTCACCATCGGTGCCGCCAATTTTTGGTTATCCTATGTGCTGCTGATGATTGCGGGTGGGGCGATGTATACGCCATATGGTCCATTTTTTGCGGCAATACCTGACATGATCTCAAGGAATGTTATGGCTGGTGCGATGGCCTTCATCGTCAGTTTTGGGGCACTTGGCTCATTCGTTGGCTCATGGATTGTGGGCTATCTGAATGGTTTAACCGGTGGGCCAGGCACTTCGTATATATTCATGGGGAGTTCGCTTGTCCTCGCCGTCTTACTGACTTCAATGACCGCTTTTACCAGTAAAGAGTCCAGCAGTACGAAAGTACAGACTTGTTAATATTCGGCGCCCTAACGGGCGCTTTGTTTTGAAAAATGATATATTACCCGACTGTTTATCACTCACACGGACAGCGATCTTGAGCATAAAATCCATTCAAAAACAGAATGTTGTAAATGAAATTTATGATCAGATAAGCGCAAAGCTGCTGGATGGTAGCTGGCCGCCGGGTAGCCGCCTCCCGTCTGAAGCGGAGCTTACCACTTCCTTTAACGTCAGCAGGGTCAGCGTGCGCAGCGCGGTCCAGCGCTTTCGCGATCTCGGCATCGTCGTCACTCGCCAGGGGTAGCTTCGTGAGCGATCACTTTACACCGCAGATGCTGAGCAACGATCCTCGCCCAATCATGCATCTCAGCCGCGAAGAGTTTCACGACATGATGATCTTCCGCCAGACCGTGGAGTTCAAATGCGTGGAGCTGGCCGTCACCCATGCCACCGAGGAAGATATTCTCCAGCTTGAGCAAGCGCTCAATAATATGCTGATCAACAAGGGCGACTACAAAAAGTATTCTGAGGCAGACTACGCTTTTCACCTGGCTATCGTCAGGGCTTCACACAACAGTGTCTTTTATAATGTGATGAATTCCATTAAAGACATCTATTATTACTACCTTGAAGAGCTTAATCGTGCGCTAGGTATCACCCTTGAGAGCGTTGAAGCCCATATCAAAGTCTATATGTCTATCAAAAATCGCGATGCCAGCACGGCGGTGAAAGTGCTTAACGAAGCCATGTCGGAAAACGTTACCGCGATCGATAAGATTAAGTCTTCGACGAACAGCAACGATTGAGTGACCGTCTTCCCCCCTTCCTGCATCATTTCGTTGCCGGTATGGTTACCGGCAACAGCGGATTTTTATTGCATTAGAAAATTTCCCGATACCGCGATTTAATCTCTTCCAGCTTCGTGTCGCGCGGGTTGCCGCCGGTCGCAGCCTTCAGGTTGGCTGGCATGCTGCTCACCATTTCAGCATCGATGATCGTCACTGCCGGGATACTTACAGTCCCACCGCCTCCTTCTTGTTTTCCTGCTATAAAGACTCCGTTATCATGCTGTCTATATGTAAATGAGCAGAAATGCAGAATGTCACGGGAACCAATGAGCACAGTACGGCGTAACGAGAACAATAAACTCCGCTAACTCATTAAAACTTAAAAATGGACATCATAACCTGATGAGCACACTAGAGAATCTTGACGCCCATACCCCGATGATGCAGCAGTATCTGAAGCTGAAGGCTCAGCACCCGGAGATCCTGCTGTTCTATCGTATGGGGGACTTTTACGAGCTGTTTTATGACGATGCCAAACGGGCTTCACAGCTGCTCGATATCTCGCTAACCAAACGCGGCGCCTCGGCGGGCGAGCCCATTCCGATGGCCGGGATCCCGCACCATGCGGTGGAAAACTACCTCGCCAAACTGGTCAACCAGGGTGAATCGGTGGCCATTTGCGAACAGATTGGCGACCCGGCCACCACCAAAGGTCCGGTCGAACGCAAAGTGGTGCGTATCGTCACGCCTGGCACCATCAGCGATGAAGCGCTGCTGCAGGAGCGTCAGGATAACCTGCTGGCCGCTATCTGGCAGGACAGCAAAGGCTTTGGCTATGCGACGCTGGATATCAGCTCCGGTCGTTTTCGCCTGAGCGAACCCGCCGACCGCGAAACCATGGCCGCCGAGCTGCAGCGTACCAACCCGGCGGAACTGCTGTATGCCGAAGATTTTGCCGAATCGGCGTTGATTGAAGGCCGCCGCGGCCTGCGCCGTCGTCCGCTGTGGGAGTTTGAAATCGACACCGCGCGCCAGCAGCTGAATTTACAGTTTGGCACCCGCGACCTGGTCGGTTTCGGCGTCGAAAATGCGCCGCGCGGTCTCTGTGCCGCAGGCTGCCTGTTGCAATATGTCAAAGATACCCAGCGCACCTCCCTGCCGCATATTCGCTCCATCACCATGGAGCGCCAGCAGGACAGTATTATTATGGACGCGGCAACCCGCCGTAACCTGGAGATTACCCAGAACCTGGCCGGTGGTTTCGACAATACGCTGGCGTCGGTGCTCGACTGCACCGTGACGCCGATGGGCAGCCGGATGCTCAAACGCTGGCTGCATATGCCGGTGCGCGACACGGCGGTGCTGGTCGAACGTCAGCAAACCATAGGCGCGCTGCAGGAGCGTTATACCGAACTGCAGCCGGTGCTGCGTCAGGTGGGCGATCTGGAACGTATTCTGGCGCGACTGGCGCTGCGCACCGCGCGTCCGCGCGACCTCGCCCGTATGCGTCATGCGTTCCAGCAGCTGCCGATCCTGCGCGAAATGCTGGCCGACGTCAGCTGCACGCCGGTCCAGCAGCTGCGCGATAAAATGGGCGAGTTCAGCGAACTGCGTGAACTGCTCGAACGCGCAATTATCGACGCACCGCCGGTACTGGTGCGCGACGGCGGCGTTATTGCCCCGGGTTACCATGAGGAGCTCGATGAATGGCGCGCGCTGGCGGATGGCGCCACCGACTATCTCGATAAGCTGGAGATTCGCGAACGCGAGCGCCTGGGGCTGGACACGCTGAAAGTCGGTTACAATGCCGTGCACGGTTACTACATTCAGATCAGCCGCGGCCAGAGCCAACATGCCCCGATTCACTACGTCCGCCGCCAGACGCTGAAAAACGCCGAACGCTATATTATTCCGGAACTGAAGGAGTATGAGGATAAGGTACTGACGTCGAAAGGGAAAGCGCTGGCGCTGGAGAAACAGCTCTACGAGCAGCTGTTCGATATGCTGCTGCCGCACCTTGCCGACCTTCAGCAAAGCGCCAGCGCGCTGGCGGAGCTGGATGTGTTGGTTAACCTCGCCGAACGCGCGGAAACCCTGAACTACTGCTGCCCGACCTTTAGCGACAAACCGGGTATTCGCATCAGCGAAGGCCGTCACCCGGTGGTCGAACAGGTGCTGAAGGAGCCGTTCATCGCTAACCCGCTGAGCCTGGCGCCGCAGCGCCGGATGCTGATTATTACCGGCCCGAATATGGGCGGTAAAAGTACCTATATGCGCCAGACCGCACTGATTGCGCTGATGGCCTACATCGGCAGCTATGTACCGGCACAAAAAGTCGAGATTGGACCTATCGATCGCATCTTTACCCGCGTAGGGGCAGCGGATGATCTGGCATCCGGGCGTTCAACCTTTATGGTGGAAATGACCGAAACCGCCAATATTTTACATAACGCCACCGAGTACAGTCTGGTGCTGATGGATGAGATTGGGCGCGGGACGTCCACTTACGATGGTCTGTCGCTGGCGTGGGCGTGCGCGGAAAATCTGGCGAATAAGATTAAAGCGTTGACACTGTTTGCCACCCACTATTTCGAGCTGACCCAGTTACCGGAGAAAATGGAAGGCGTCGCCAACG
>OIXA01004771.1_pt1 | contig 12659 bp, 10 predicted proteins | sample 1587721 | NCBI WGS metagenome assembly OIXA01 (sample SAMEA3888900, study PRJEB22519) | human gut metagenome | biome: human gut; feature: human-associated habitat; material: faeces | place: Denmark | collected 2013 | reverse complement strand
CTTACCATGAATGAGAACTCTGGCTACGGCATCAGCGGCACTTTTACAAGAAAGTAAGCCGCAGAACAACCAATACGGATCATCCACCGAACTTCAGAAAGGAGAAAAAACCATGGATAACCTTACCGGCAGCATGAAAGATGTCGCATTTGCGACCAGTCCCCGTGAATTTGATCTTCCCTATTCCACCACCCTGGAGGAGATCATGGAGAAGCTCAATGCCCGCAGGGCAGCGTTCCAGATGCCGTTCCAGATCAAGGGCGGCATTCCCGGTCAACGCATCTCGTTCGAGAAAGAACCGAATGTGGACGTTGGTCTCTGGCTTTTCCTCAAGGACGGCACGCACATCCGGATCCAGCCGGTCATTACGGAGAGCAAGATGTCGGTTGGCGGTATGCGCGTTGATAAGAACAGCGCACTGCGCAAGGACCTCAAGGGTGCGACAGTCGGCCTTGCAACGGAGCGTGGCGCCTATATCGACACCGTGACTGAAACCGTGAAGAAGATTTTGAACGGTGAGGAAGTAGAGGACTATGTCGCGCCGGAGGTTCCGGTCGAAACGAAGGACTGGCTGACAACGTTCCTGCTCTGCCTCTTCTGTGGTGGGCTTGGCGTCCACCGCTACTATGTCGGCAAGATCGGCACGGGTATTCTCTATACGCTGACGGCAGGTCTGTTCGGCATCGGATACCTTGTCGACTTTATCAAGATTCTCTGCGGCAAGTTTACCGACAAGAACGGGAACCTTATCGAAGACCGCGTGATCGGCGGCATCACCTTCAAAGGCCGCACCTATAAGTACATCGGCTACAATTGGATCCAGTATGTCGCGCAGATCGACGACGGCCGCGCACTGTCCATCGGACTGACGAAATTGGAGTGCGTCCCGGGAACGATGCCCGACATCATTCTCAACAACATGACGTTTAAATAATTCCGTACACCGCAGGCTGCGGGACAAAGCACTATGCCGCCGCCCCTCATATCAGGGGGCTGACACCGAGCAAAAGCACGCTCCCGCCCCACTTGGGGCGGGAGCTATGCGGCTATTCATGAAAAACGGGGCCGAAAAATGAACCGGACATTCGCCGCAATACGTCTCCGCCTGAGCCTTCTCGCTCTTGCCGCCTGCGGTCGGGGCGGCGGGTGCGCCGCAGATCACTTGGCCGGCAGAGCGAGGGCGAAAAAGCATTGCAGCGCGCAGAAACGGAAGATTGCTTTCCCGCCGGAGCGGAATTAACGGAAGGGAGCGGCTATGAGAATTTCCTGCAAGCAAACGATCGCCCTTGTGCTGACACTTGTTTTGCTGCTGACGCTCTGCGCATGCGCGCAGGAGCGGCAAACCGAACCGGAGAAAGCCATAAACAACGCCGCCGGCGATGTGCCGCAAACAAAGACCGGCGGAAGAATGCCGGATAAGCTGCCGGAGGAGTCTGCGCCGCGCGGTGAGGATTGGAGCGCGCAGGCGGTCCGGCAGGCCTTTTCGCCGGAGGCAGAGACCGCGCTTGGATTTCTGCGCGACAGGATCGACTTTCCGGCAACGATGTTCGGCGCTGCGTACCTCGGCTGCGTCGGAGGGCTCTTTGAAGAGGGCTTTGCGGCGGGTTTTCCCGCATGGCTCCGGGAAACGAACGAGGCGATGATCGGCCGATACCCCTTTATTGCGGAGATCGACGAAAATCACATCGCAGGCGGCGCGGGACATCTTTACTGCATCGTTCCGGTCGATGAAAACGCAACGGTTTCGATCAACCGTATGCTGTGGAACGATGAAAAACAGATCAACGAAATCTCCGAGGTTTTGTACCGCTCGGAGACAGGCGAGCCGGTGCTGCTCTTTGCCAATCTTGACGGCATGGCATATGTGTCTGACACACAGGTCCTTATCACCGACAACAGCGGAAATACCTGTGAATGGTATCCGGCGGTGGATGCGGCGAGCTATGACGGCGCGATAAGCTGCGGTCAGATCCGGCCGTGCCTATCGGAAGCCGGAGACAATGTATTGTTTGACTTTACGGAATATGCCTGGCAGAACGCTCCGCAGTATTTAGCCCCGTGGCTCGCCGACGGCTGGTCGGGCATAACGGCGCTTGGTCTGGCGGGATCACAGAGCACAGGCACGGGATGGTATACGCATACGATGGCGGGGGAGACCGGCGCTTACGCCGATTTCTCGCTGCGCTTCTATCCCGGGGGTGAAACGGGCGGCGCGGTTGAGCTGAACTGGACGTATGAGGCGGCGGATGATTTTGAAGAGATGTGGAGCGGCTTCTGGACGATGGAAACGGTTCTCGATGGGCCGAGCTATGTGACGGTCAGTATGTCTCTCGTCGGCGGCGTCAGCTACGGCGTCACGGACGGACCGTACTACCTGTGCGAAACCTATCCGCTCCTGATCAGCCCGAGCGGCGAGGAGCTGCTGATCGGCGCCGGTGAAAACGGCCTCTGTCTGCCGTTTATGTCGCAAAGCACGACGGCGTGTGTGCTGATGCAGGCCGCAGGATAGAAAGCGGGCAGGGAGCCCGTCGCCCGGCGGCAAGCCGAAAAAAGCGCAGCCCAGACCCTTCGCAGATGCAAACTGCGGAGGATCTGGGCTGCGCTTTTGCTGCGTTTGGGAAAGCTCCCCACCGCGATCGCATGTCCATCGACGCTTCACAGAAGCGAGATCACGCATTGGATAATCTTTTCCGTATCGGCGGAGGAGGTGTTGATGCAAAGATCGTAGTTTTCCTTCGCGCCCCACTTCTGGCCGCTGAGGAACTCATAGTAGCGCGAACGGTTTTTGTCCGTCTGCGTGATTATCTTGCGGAGCACGTCATGGTTCAAGGACTTCTGCTCCTCGTTTCTTTTCCGGCAGCGTTCCATCCGGTCGGCGATGTCGGCGTAAAAGAACAGCCGGAGGGGATTCCGGTGCCGCAGAACATAGTCGGCGCAGCGGCCGACGATCACGCAGGGGGCCTTGTCGGCCATGTCGCGGATGACCTCACTTTCCTTCAGAAAAACCTCAAGATGCTGATCCAGCATCGGGTTCGGCGGCGCCCACATGCGGACGGTGGGAACGGGGAGCACGGGATACGGGCGCTTTTCCTGGATGCTCAGGATATACTCCTCAGCGAAGGCGGTTCGTTTCGCCAGCTCCGTTACGATCTGGTAGTCAAAAAAGGCGAACTGCAGCTTTTCCGCAAGCCGCCGGCCAATTTCGCGGCCGCCGCTGCCGTATTCGCGGCCGATGGTTATGATACGCTCCATGGAAACTCTCCTTTCGTCCGTTTGATTGCATTCCTGAATGGAAACCGTCTTTTTATATAAAAATCATATCAAAATCGGGCGGAAATTTCTACCCCTGCACAGCGAAAAACAGAGAAAAATCTAAAAACTTGTATTGCGTCAAGAGTTGTCAGATGTTATGCTATAAGCACAGAAATCCGATAAAAGGGAGGGAGAAACGATGGAAAATGAGTCGCTTCCCCAATATATGCAGATCGCGCTCTCCATTGCCGGGCGGATCGCGGGCGGAGACGTTCCGGAGGGGGCAAAAATTTCCGGGCGCTCCAAGCTGTCCTCCGAGTACAACGTTTCGCCGGAGACAATTCGGAAGGCCGTGCGGCTGCTGAGCGATATGCGCGTTGTAGACGTGCGGGAGAAGAGCGGCGTGTATGTGCTTTCTGCGGACAATGCCAGACGCTATCTGCACAATGCCGGGGCGAAAATCGACGTTTTTGCCAAGCGACAGCAGATGAAGGAGCTTCTGGAGCAGCAGGAGCGCGTTTCAAGGCAGCTTGCGGAGCTGTGCCGCAGCATCCTTGACTACGCCTCGTTCCCGGTACAGGCGGACGATACCCTGCCCAACTATGTCTGCCGCATTCCGAAGAACTGGAGCGGCATCGGCAAAAATCTCAGCAATCTTCATTTCTGGCAGGCGACCGGCGCGACGATCGTCGCCATCCGGCGCGGCACCTCCCGTATCGTGTCCCCCGGCCCCGACGCGGAGCTGTACGGCTGCGACGAGGTCATTTTTGTCGGCACGGACAACGCGCGGGAAGCAGTTTCCCGCTTCTTCCGCAACACAGAATAAAAGCCGGCGCGAGCGCCGGTCAGGAAAGGAGTACGCAGAATGAACCATAGCTAACTGCACGCAATCGACCTTGCCATTATCGGCGCATATCTTATTGCAATGATCGTGATCGGCCTTGTTGTCGTCAAAAAAATCAAGAACACGGATGACTATTATCTCGGCGGACGTTCCTTCGGTCCACTGGTGCTCATGGCGACCGTCTGCGCCACCATCATCGGCGGCAGCGGTCTGATGGGACGGGCGGGCGTCGCCTATTCCAGCGGCTTCAAGGCCATTATGACGGCGGTTCCCTATCTTCTGGGGATGCTGATTTTTTCCGGCTTTGCCGGACGTATATCCGCCGTCGGCACGAGCTTTAACATCACCTCCATCCCCGACCTTTTTGAACGGCGCTTCGGCAAAGCCACCAAGGTCACGCTCGGCGCGCTGATCGCCTTCACCATGATGGGGACCGTCGCGGCCCAGGTCACGGCGATGGCGACCATCATCAACATGCTCGGCGGGGAGATCGGCGTCTCCTATGAGATGGGCGCTTTAATCGCCTGCGCGGTGTTCATCATTTACACCGCCACCTCCGGTCTGTTCGGCGTGATCTACACGGACGTGTTTCAGTTCGTCATGCTGATTTTGTTCGTGTACATCCTCATCCCCGGCGCCTCCCTTGTAAAGCTCGGCGGGCCGGCCGCCTTTTTCCGCAATCTTGCGCCGGAGCTGGCGACGCCCTATGTCGACGGCACGATCATAGGGGATATCATCACCTACTTCGTGTTCACGCTCGCGGGCGCGGAGATGTGGCAGCGCGCCTTTGCGGCGAAAAGCCAGAAGGCGGCAAAGAACGGGCTGTTTCTCGGGACCGTGGCATACGGGCTTACGATCCCTCTCGTGTGGTTCATGGGCGTTGTCGCGCACCAGCTCATCGGCGCGGAAAAGATCGCCATGTACGGAACCACCGACGCCGTCGTTCCGGCGCTTGCCATTGAGATCCTGCCTGTAGGTCTCACGGGGCTTGCTCTCGCCGGGATCCTCTCCGTCATCATGTCCACGGCGGACAGCTATCTGATCGTATCCGTGCAAAGCTGCGTGCACGATGTCTATAAAACGTTCGATCCGGACATGTCCGAGAAAAAGGAACTGATCCTGACCCGTGCCTTTGCCGTCATCATGCCGCTGGGCGCGCTGGCGATCGCGCTGTACATGAAGAACGCCTATCAGATACTCATGTTTGCCTGGAGCTTCTACGCCGCGGCGGCGGGGCTTCCCGCGTTCGCCGCGCTCTACTGGAAGAAGGCGACTACGGCGGGGATCCTCTCCGGCATGATCGCGGGCTTTACGGTCTGCATCGGCTGGAAGCTCGCCGGGCTGCCCTTCGGTCTCGGCGCGACGGTACCGGGCGCCATCGCCTGCGCTGCGGCGCTGGTCATCGTGAGCCACGCCACATATAAGAAATCCCCGTCGCCGTTTCTGGATCCCTATGCGGCAAAAACCTGATGCGGGAAAGCGTGCGGAGCTTTCCGGCAGAATGTCGCGCTCGTCTGTTTTGTGAGAAAGGAGACTTGTTTATCCCAAAAAAGAAAAAGGAGTGTGTGAAAGCCATGACAAGCGGTAAAAAGCTCGTTTTGCGGGGAATCCTGTTGATCGTCATCGTCTGCGGAATTGCTGCGGTCTGCCTCCTGACAAGGCCGAAGCCGGAACGATATACGTTCCGAATCACTATTCCGGCGGGAACCCAGGGGAGGTTCGTATACTCCGAGGAAGAGTTTCGTGCGACAAAAAATACGGTCAGAATATGGCTCAACGGCGGGCTGGGGGACACGGAAGTCCTTTTAACCCCAGTGGAGGAAACCATGGAGACCGGCTATACGGCGGTTTATCTCACCCAAGGAATGCCCGCGGAATTTGACGCGGATAAGAGAATCTGGCTCAGGGTGGGCGTGAAAGCGCAGAACACGACCGACGAGGACATTACCGCATATTTGACAGTGGAAAATGCGGAGATTCGCGGCCGTAGTTCCGACGAAAATTCCCCGGACAGCATCACCTTTGAAGCGGAGATCCTTGAGATCCGCGACGGGTATTTCCTTGTAAAACCGGAAGCCGGCTGGGCGATCAACAGCGCGGCTCTGCTGGAGGTCCCCATGGAGAACATGGAGCCATCCCCCGCGCTGCAGGTGGGAGACGTGATCGAGATCACATACGACGGCAGAATCCTTGAAACCGATCCGGGGCGGATCCATACGGTCTATCGCATCCGTATTGCGCAAGAGCCGGTCAATCCCCGAGCCTATGAGAGCGGCGGAAACGTCAGAGAGCGGGAAAACGCTCCGGACGATATGGAATGGCAGGACGGCATTTCGTTTTCCGATCTTGCCCCGGGCGGGGAGATCGTATCCCCGTTTGAGATCGTTATGGAGGAAAACGACTCGTCCTTATGGCTCTCCATCACATGGGCGAGAAACGGGCAGGCATTGGAGTACGGTATCCGTTCCGAGGACGGCACGGCGTTTTTTCAGGAGAAGCAAGGGGGCTCATCCCTGCTGCTGATTGAGGAAATTCCGGCGGGAACGTATCGCTTGTATGTAAAAACCCCGAGACATTCAACGCCCTGTCGGCAGACGAAAGCGCCGAGAGCGTTAACGTGACCGGCGCGCTGGTGTATTCCCTCGTTCCACGGTGAGAGACCGTGCATCCGGTATCGGCAGCCTTCCCGTGATTTTTCCGCATCGGCGCAGACTCACGGCTCAGCGCATAAAAAAAGATAGCCCCTGACTGCGTTACAGAAGATTCGCAGTCAAGGGCTATCTTTCGCTCTTAATATCTAACATCCTGGTTACCTCCTTTCTTCAAATTCATGACACCGCTGCTTCCCCGTGCAAATCTTCTCCCTTCTTCGCTTTTCTGCCCCGCTTCGCCGGAGGCTTTCCGCATACGGCGGATGCTGTCGGAGATCCTTTCACGCGTTTTTCGGTGTCATTTTCCCCAGACTCCAGCGGTCCGGGGGGCATCATTTAGCCTCCTTTTTGTACTTTTATGATACCAGAGACCGCCGATGGAAACAAGTGACGGGATCGGAGAAAAAGCGGAACCCGCGTTGTGCATCACAATGAAATTGCCGGCGATCACGCAATTTCTCTTGACTGTTGCCGCCGGGCACTATATAGTTAAATTGTTGGGGAACGAGCCGCCGCGTCATACAAAGCATGACGCGGCGGCTCATTTTTTCAAAAAGCCTCGCAGAGCCCGCGCCCGCCGGCAGAAGATCCGGGCTCGATCAGCCGCACTCTTTTTTCATGGCGGAATATCCGATCAGCACCGTCCAGACATAGGCGCAGGTCTTGGGGATGCCAGCAGCCCCAGACGAAGCACATTAAAGCCCGCCGCGCCTTTCTCGGTCCGTGCGGGCAGGACAGCGGGCCGCTTTCAAAAGCGGAAGAATCAGAATCTGCTGTACAGCACCCGGCAGAGAAACGCGGCAAAAAGATCGGGCGGCTCCCGCTCCTCCTTGTTCAGCCAGACGCACACCATGCGGAAGGCGCCGAAGGTCAGAAAGTTATAGACATACGCAAGCTCCGCTTCACTGTTGCTGCCGGAGAGCATTTTGCGCGCGCTTTCCTTCAGGCTGTCCATGGCAAACAGCTTGTGGGCGAATGCCGGGTCAACGTTGTTGTTGATGATCAGGCGGGCAAATTCCAGATTCTCCTCCAGATACCGGCAGGCGGCGGGGATGATTTTCTCCGGTTCGGTTTCATGGCGCTCGATGGCTTTTGCGATAAAGTCCAGCATATCCTTTTCCATATCGGTCAGCAGATCGAACTGACTTCCGTAATACTTATAAAATGTCGTTCGGTTCACGTCGGCTCTTTCACAAAGCTCCCGAATGGAAATGTGGTATATGTCCTGTTCCTTCAGCAGCTCGATCAGCGCGGCCTTCAGCAGGCGCTTTGTCATCGCAATGCGGCGATCCTCTTTTTTCTCCATGGCAGCCTCCTAAAAATGAATTTTTTTTGAACCCTCAACATTTCCCAACGGTGTGTTGATTTTTATTCCATACCGAAAGAACTGTCGGTTGAATAATCAACATGTGTTCATCATAATGAAACAAACGGAAAAAGTCAAGAAGGGTAATGCGCCATGAAAAAGCTTGCAGAGTTTCTTATAAACCGCCGCCGCGTTCTCACTGCCGTCATGCTTGCGCTGACGGCAGTTTGTGCCGTTCTCGCGCTGCGCGTTCCGATCAACCGGGATCGGACAAAATATCTTGCGGACAGCTCCGAAATGAAGCAGGGGCTTTCCATTATGGAGGACGTCTTCCCCGAGTCCGACGAGACGGCGTCGATCCGCGTGATGTTCGATGATCTGACCGCCGATCAGATACCCGAAATCAAAGCGCAGCTGGAAGCTATACCGAACGTAAGCGGCGTCGCGTACGAAGCCGGCAGCGAGGAATACAATAAGGACAATCACACGCTCTTTGTTGTGAACAGCCGGTACGATTACGACACCGACGAGGAGCACACGATCGAAGCCGCTATCGAAGAGGGCTTCTCCGGCTATACGATGGCGTATGAGAATAACGATGTCCCGGCAACGGAGCTTCCGCTCTGGGTCGTCGTTCTTGCGCTGACGCTTGCCGTTATCATTTTGCTGGTCATGTCCGATTCATGGCTGGACCCCGTGCTGTTTCTCGTCACCATCGGCGTCGCCGTCGTGCTCAACATGGGAACGAACATCCTGTTCCCGTACGTCGATGAGATGACCGCAACGGTCGGGCCCATTTTGCAGCTCGTGCTCTCCATGGACTATTCCATCATTTTGATGAATCGCTACCGGCAGGAAAAGGTCACGCACAGCGACAAGGTTTCTGCCATGAAAACGGCGCTCGCCGGTTCGGTTTCCTCCATCGCCTCCAGCTCGCTTACCACGGTCGTGGGATTGCTGGCGCTCGTGTTTTTGAGCTTCAAGCTTGGGCCGGAGCTCGGCATCGTGCTGGCCAAGGGCGTATTCATCAGCATGCTCTGCGCCTTCACCGTCCTCCCCGCGATGATCCTTGCAATGGACCCGCTGCTGGAAAAGACGAGAAAAAAATCGCCGCATGTTCCGATGGCGCGCTTCTCAAGGCTCAGCTATAAGACGAGATACGCCATGCCCGCCGTTTTTGCCGCGCTTTTTATCGCTTCCTTTATATTGCAGGGCTATACGCAGATCGTCTTCACGGAGGAAAATGACGACCCGCTGGCGAATGTGTTCCCGAAGAAGAACACCGTTGCGGTGGTTTACCGCAACGAGGACGAAGCGAAAATCGACAGCGTCATCTCCGAACTGGAAAAGGACGAGCGGGTTTCCGATATTCTCGGCTATGCCAACACGCTCGGCAAGGAGATGACCGCCGAGGACATGGGCAAGGCCGTCGCCGAATTGAGCGACGATGCGGAGCCCATCGGCGATAACCTCCTCCGTATGCTCTATTTCATCGCGGAGGACGGGGAAATGCCCGTGATAACGGCGTCTGACTTTATTAATTTTATAACCGACACCGTTCTTCCGGACAAAACCATCGGCAAGCACCTTGACGCCGCGCTGCGGGACAACGCGGAGAAGTTCCGAACGCTTGCCGACCGCACGCGCCTGACCACCGCGATTTCCGTTGACGAAATGGCGGAGCTCTTCGGCATAGACCGGGAACGTGTCGAGAAGCTCTATCTCTACTATACGATCCAAAACGGCGTTGCGGACAGCGGCACAATGACGCTGCCGGTCTTTGTGGATTATGTGCTCAATTCCGTGTCGGCAAACGAAACCTACGGCTCGATGGTGAGCGCCTCGGCAATTGCTTCCCTCCGGCAGCTGCAAACCTATACGAATACCAATACCGTTCTGGCGGCGCGCAGCGCGGCCGATCTGGCCGCGCTGATCGGGGCGGACGAGAGCACGGTGAATACCGTGTTTATTCTCGATAACGCGGGCGACGTCAGCGCGCAAACTATGAGTCTGCCCGAATTCAGTTCGTTTTTGTGCGGCAGCCTGCTGCAGGACGCGCAGTTCAGCTCATATTTTGACGATGCCGCCAAGGCGCAGGCGCAGACGATGGACGCGCTGGTGCAGCTTGCCGTGTCCGGGCAGGGGCTGACCCCCGACCAGATGGCGCAGACGCTGGGGATGGACGCGGAAAGCGTTTCCAAGCTGTACAGCCTCTACTTTTCCGCCGATCCCGCGTTCCAGAAGGAGGCGGCCGCCATGACGATGACGCTTACCGACTTTCTCCCGCTGCTGAAGGCCAACGCCCCCGCCGAGCAGCAGGCGCAGCTCGCCCAAACGGAGCAGCTTGTGAATCTTGCCGTTTCCGGGCAGGCGTTGGACGCGGAAACCATGGCGGGCGTGACGGGGATGACCACGGAGAATGTCGCGGGGCTTTATCTGATGAGCGGCACGGAGGCAATGACGCTTCCGGACTTTCTTTCCGCCGCGCTGACACAGGCGCCCGACAACGCCGGCTTGCAGCAGATGAACCAGCTCGTACAGCTCGCTGTTTCCGGGCAGACGCTGGACGCTTCTTCCCTTGCCTCCGTGTTCGGGATGGATACCGCGCAGGTCTGCCAGATATTCGCTCTTGTGCTGGCAGGGCAGAAAACGGTGGCTCTTGCCGATTTCTCCGCTTTTCTCGTCAACTCCGTGCTGACGAACACGGCCTACGCCGGAGCTTTTTCCGAGGAGCAGGCGGCGCAGCTTCGCCGGCTGGATTCCATCGCGCAGCTCGCGGTTTCCGGCACGCCGCTTGACGCCGGGACGCTGGCACAGCTGTTCGACACGGACACGGATACGATCACGATGGCATTCCGCCTGTACTTCGGCAGGGATATCAGCCAAAAAACAATGTCGCTGAAGGCGTTTACCGACTTTGCTCTGTCCGATCCTCTTGTGAGCGGAATGATGGACGCCTCCACGCTCGGCCGCATTCAGTTTTTGCAGGCGATTCTGAACGCCGCGATAAACGGAACGGCGTTCACCTCCGCAAGACTTGCCTCGTTCCTGGGCATGGATCCGGCGCAGACGGAACAGCTATATATCCTCCGTATGGGGGAAAACGGCGGTACGGACTCATGGACGATCTCTCCGCGCTCGTTTGTAGCTTTTGCCGCAACGGACGTGCTCGGCGACGCAGAGCTTGCAAAGCAGATCGATGAAAAAACCGCGGAGGAGCTTCGGCAGGGTCATACGCTGATTGAGGCCGTCGTTTCGGAAAAAGCTTACACCGCCAGCGAAATGACCGCGCTCCTTTCCTCTCTGACGGACGAGGTGACCGAAAACGAGACGGAGATCCTTTATCTCCTTTACGGAGGCGTGAATGACGCCGATCCCACGGAAAAAATGACGATTGTGGAGCTCTTTGATCTGCTCTGCGACAAAATGATGAACGACGGGCGCTTTGCAGAGTATTTCGACGGAGAAACAAAAAAGGAGATCCTCGACAGCAAGGCGGAGCTGGAGGACGCCGTCGCGCAGATGAGAGGCAAAGCCTACGCAAGAATGGTCGTCACCTCCGATTACCCGGACGAGTCTCCGGAAACGTCGGACTATATAACCCGTATCGATACGCTCTGCCGGGAAAATCTCAGTGAATACTATCTGGTGGGCAACTCCGTTATGGTCAGCGAGATGGACCGCGCCTTTGACAGCGAATACCGGATGATCTCCCTGATCACCGCGATCTCCGTATTTCTTGTTGTGCTCATCGCGTTCCGCCATCCGATCCTTCCGCTGATCCTCACGCTTCTCGTGCAGTGCGGCGTCTTTATCACCGTAACGGTCATCGGAGCCTACAGCGGCTCGATCTATTACCTTGCGCTGCTGATCGTACAGAGTATTCTCATGGGCGCAACGATCGACTACGGCATTGTGTTCTGTAATTTCTATATGGACAGTCGAAAAACCATGGACGTGACCGACGCGCTGCGCGCGGCGTACGAAGGCTCCATCCACACCATCATGACCTCCGGCTCCATCCTTGTGCTGGTGCTTGCCGCGCTCGGGATCCTTGTATCCTCGCCGATGATCTCCGATGTGAGCACCACGCTGTCCATTGGCGCGCTTGTCGCCATGCTGCTGATCCTTCTGGTTCTGCCCGGCATGACGGTTTGCTGTGACAGACTCATAAACAGAAAAAAGACCGAAGAAAAGACAAAAACGCCGTAAACCGCGGCAAAAAAGAAAACCGGCGGCGGGAGAACGAACTCTCCTCGCCGCCGGTTTGCGTTTTTTTATTGTGCCGGAAGCTCCACGGCAAAGACGGTGCCGCGCTCCGAGCTTTCCTCCACCCAAACGGAGCCGCCGTGCAGACCGGCAATTTCCCACACCAGCGAAAGCCCGAGACCCACGCCGCCGTATTCACGGCTGCGGGATTTGTCCACCCGGAAGAAGGGCTGGAAGATGCTCCGCCGGAATTCCTCCGGGATACCGCTGCCGGTATCCGCCACGCGGATGTGCAGCATTTTGTCCTCCTGTGCCACGGAAATGCGCACCGACCCATCGGGGCGGTTGTACTTGACGGCGTTTTCCGCCAGATTGAAAAGCATTCGGTAGATCAGCG
>OIXA01004768.1_pt1 | contig 12669 bp, 10 predicted proteins | sample 1587721 | NCBI WGS metagenome assembly OIXA01 (sample SAMEA3888900, study PRJEB22519) | human gut metagenome | biome: human gut; feature: human-associated habitat; material: faeces | place: Denmark | collected 2013 | reverse complement strand
TCTTTGACAGCCTCATTAAGCCTCTTTGACGACCTCAAAGAGGCTTAATGACAAAACAAGGGTGCATTTAAGAACCGTTAACAATTCGTGATTGAATTTTAACTATAATTTTGTACATTTTGACAGAATAAGGCCTTGTTTGCTATCTTTATGTCATTCTGTATATTTATGCAAAACCGCGGTAAAAATGCTCCCATTTTAACATTTTTGCATCCTTTGCAAAGCATGCTTGTAAGCCAAAACCACCTCACTTGAAGATTGTAAACGGGTTCTTATGTGTTTTCTTTATTTGTAAAAGCGCATGACATCGTCCACGATGCTTGACGGCACCTTGGCGCTTATGTCGCGTCCCGCCTTCACATCCTCTCTCACCTCGGTGCTGCTGATGTTGTAAAGCGGCGTGTCGACGAGGCGCACGGTGGGGGGCAGGGTGGAGCTGTCGACGGTGCTGCCCTGTCGCGGATAGATCGCGATGGGGTAGTGGGCAATGATGTCGGCGGCATGATACCAGCGGTCGAAGCACGCCCAGTTGTCGGCGCCGATGATGAGCGTGAACTCGCGGTCGGGGTAGCGGGCAGAGAGGCTTTGCAGCGTGTGCCACATATATGAGGGGCGGGGCAGGGCAAACTCGTAGTTGCTTGCCACCAGCTCGGGATATGGCTCAAGCGCACGGCGCGTCATGTCGAGGCGCTTCCGGTCGTTGAGCAACGACGCTTGTGTCTTCAACGGGTTCTGTGGCGACACCACAAACCAGATCTCGTCGAGCCCCGCCAGCTGTCGCAGCTCGTGCGCCAGAGCTATGTGGCCATTGTGGACGGGGTTGAACGACCCGCCGTAAATGCCGGTCTTTATCATCGCTCTTTTGTTATTGAACTTTTGCAAAGATTAATTTTTACATCGCGCTTCGTGCTCGTTTTTTTACATTCTTGCGCTCTGTATGGGTGCAGGCGCTTCGCGCGGTTTTAAACATTAATTATCATTAATGACCCATTAATTATCATTAATACGCGCTTCGCGCGGAAAAATTAATGTTCATTAATGTTCAATTAATGGCCATTAATGTTTTTTAAAACCGCGCGAAGCGCCTGAGCACCTACGGAGCGCAAGAATGTTTAAAAAAGCCACGAGCGCGAAGCGCGATGTGAAAAACAATTAAGCTTAAAAATATTGTTACTTTCCTAAAAGAAACTCCTTGACGATGGCGAGCGTCTCCTCCTTGGCCTTCTCCAGGTCGTCGTTCACCACGATGCGGTCAAACTTGGGAGCGAAGGTCAGCTCATAGGCGGCGCGTGCTATGCGGTCGTTGATGACCTCAGGCGTGTCGGTGGCGCGACCCTCAAGACGGCGGCGCAGCTCCTCTATAGACGGCGGCTGGATGAAGATGCTCAGGGCGCGGTCGCCATAAAACTGCTTGATGTTGCAGCCGCCCTTCACGTCGAGGTCGAACACCACGTTCTCGCCCTTGGCGAGCTGGTTCTCAACCTGCTGCTTCAGCGTGCCGTAGAAACGGTCCTTGTAGACCTCCTCATACTCAAGAAACTCGTCGTTGGCAATGCGCTGGCGAAACTCCTCGGCCGAGAGGAAGAAATATTCGACCCCGTTCTGCTCCGTGCCGCGAGGCGCACGGCTGGTGCAAGAGATAGAGAACGCCAGGTGCAGCTCCTCATGCTGCATCAGCCAGTTTATGATGGTGCTCTTTCCGCTTCCGCTGGGAGCCGAAAAGATAAGAAGTTTTTTGTCCATTGTGAATGTTGTTAAAGTGCGTTGAGTACCTGTTCCTTAATCTGCTCCAGCTCGTCCTTCATCTTGACCACGATGTTCTGCATCTCGGCCTGGTTGCTCTTTGAGCCTGTGGTGTTGATCTCGCGGCCCATCTCCTGGGCGATGAATCCGAGCTTCTTGCCCTGACCTGCCGGCTCGTTCATGGTCTCGCGGAAATAGCGCAGGTGGTTGGCGAGGCGCTGCTTCTCCTCGTTGATGTCGAGCTTCTCGATATAATAGATCAGCTCCTGCTCCAGGCGGTTCTTGTCATACTCTACATCGGGTATCGACTTGAGACCGTCCACTATGCGTGCGCGGATCTTCTCCACGCGAGCCTTCTCCCACGGCTCTATGCTGTGGAGGAGCTGCTCAATGTTGTCGATCTTCTCGCCAAACTTCTTCTGAAGGGCGGCACCCTCCTGTGTCCTGAACTCTACGAGCTTGTCGACCGCCTCGTTCACGGCTTGGCGTGCCACGTCCCACTCTTCGTCGTCGAGCACCTCTGTCTCTGTGCGTGTGGTCACGTCGGGCATGCGGAGAAGCAGCGTGAACCAGTCGGTGGGTGCGGGTATGCCCGTATTCTCTGCTATCTCGCTGATCTGGCGGTAGTAGTTGGCAACGAGGGCTGCGTTCACGGGTGCAGCGTCTACCGATGCGTCTTTCTCTACCCAGATGGCAAAGTCGACCTTGCCTCTCACCACCTTCTTGGTGATGATCTGTCGAATCTCCATCTCCTTCTCGCGGTAGATGGGCGCGATGCGTGTTGAGAGGTCGAGCGCCTTGCTGTTCAGCGACTTCACCTCAACGTTGATTTTCTTTCCTTTGTAGGCCACGACCGTCTTGCCATAGCCCGTCATCGACTGTATCATAACTTTTTGTTGATTTTTATGGGTTTCTCGCCCGTTGTTAAGATTACGGTCTGCAAACCTACAGCTTGTTGGCATTCTAATGCTGCGGGAGGTTTGAAGACTTGGTGGTGCAAAAGTACACTTTTATTATGAAAAAAACAAACGGTGACACAAAAATTGTTTGTGCCACCGTTAGTTATCGATGTGTGCTCTGATTATAGAGCGGAAGAATATTCTTTTGAAACGGGCGCGGAGCGCGACGTGAAAAATAAAAACGTTTTGGCGTATCGTTACAGCAGGTCGGGGAGCTGGAACAGTTTTGTGGAGTTGCTGCCCTTCACAAGGATTGTTCTGCTCACGGGCTGGTCTTCAGCGATGGCGGCCTTCACCTCGTCCACATCGTGGAACGTGCGGAACGGAGGGTTCACGGCTTCAAACTCGCTGCCCACGAGCCACACCTCCTCAAAGCCCACGGCCTCAAGGAAGCTCACCACCCTCTGGTGCTCCTCACGGCTGACGTCGCCCAGCTCACCCATCATGCCGAGGATGCACATCTTGTGGTCGGCACGCATGTCGCGGAAGTTTTCGAGTGCCGCCTTCATGCTTGTGGGGTTGGCGTTGTAGGCATCAACGATGAGGCGGTTATGGGCTGTCACCACCAGCTCCGAGCGGTTGTTGCTCGGCACATAAGAGGTGAGGGCGTGGCACACCTGCTCCTCGCTCACGCCAAACCATAGGCCTATGGTTGCTGCTGCCAACATGTTGTAGATGTTATAAGAGCCTATGAGGTGGGTGTGGACGGTGTGCATGGGGCCGTCGAGGTGACGCCACTCGAAGTTGAGGAACGGCGCACACTCTGTGACCTGTCCGTAGACGTAGAGGTCGGGCGAGGCTTTGCAGCCGTAGCGCACGAGCTTGAGGTCGTGGGCGATGCCGAGCAGATGGTCGTTGTCGTTGTGTATGAACACCACGCTGTCGGGGCGTGTGCGCAAGAAGTCGTAGAGCTCGCCCTTGGTCTTTACCACCCCTTCGAAGGAGCCGAAGCCCTGAAGGTGAGCACGTCCCACGTTGGTGATGATGCCACAGTCGGGTTCCACGATGTCGACAAGAGTCTTGATGTCGCCGGGATGGCTTGCGCCCATCTCCACGACAGCGATCTCATGGTCCTTGGTGAGGCGCAGCAAGGTCTTGGGCACGCCGATGTCGTTGTTGAAGTTGCCTTGCGTGAAGAGCACGTTGTAACGCTCGCCCAGAACGGCAGCAAGCAGCTCCTTGGTTGTGGTCTTGCCGTTGGTGCCTGTGACGCCTATGATCTTTGTGCCGAGGGTGCGGCGGTGATGCAAGGCAAGCTGCTGCAAGGTGTGCAGACAGTTGTCGGTGAGGATGAAGCGCGGGTCGCCCTCAACGGCATATTCGGCCTCGTCGACCACGGCGTAGGCGCAGCCCTTGTCAAGAGCTGCTGCTGCAAACTTGTTGCCGTCGAACGATTCGCCCTTGAGCGCGAAGAAGATGCTTCCTTCGGGACAGTCGCGACTGTCGGTTGTGACAACGGGGTGTTGCTGGAAAATTTTGTAAAGCTCTGTTATGTCCATTGCTTTTCTGTTTTTTTTGTTTCGTTCTTTCTCTGTTTCGTTCTTTCTCTGTTTTTGCTCTGTCTACGCTTCGTCTGTTGTTGCGCGTTTTGGCTTAACTGCTGCAAAGTTAAGCTAAAGTTGCGAAACTGATTATAATTAAACTCCGTTTTTTTGATAAAATCAAAATAATATGCTTATTTTTGCATGCGCAATAATTTTTTTTGAGCTAAACAACAGGAAAGAAAATGAATCATAACACGATAAACGTCCGAGGACGACTCATAGACCTCTCAACGCCCAAGGTGATGGGCATTCTTAACGCCACACCCGACTCGTTCTACAGCGGCAGCCGTAAACAGACGGAGCGTGAGATTGCTGACCGTGCCAACCAGATTATGGATGAAGGTGGCACCTTTATTGACGTGGGGGCGTTCTCTACACGTCCAGGTGGTGCCGTGGAGGTGAGCGAGGAGGAGGAGACGGAACGTCTGAAACGTGCCATCGCCATCGTGCGCCGTGAACAGCCCGATGCCCCGATCTCCGTAGACACCTACCGCCCGCTGGTGGCGCGCCGCTGCATTGAGGAGTTTGGCGCTGACATCATCAACGATGTGTCGGAGGGCGGCATCACGGGCATCGTAGACACGCCCATCCACGAGCAGGGCAACATGTTCAAGACGGTGGGTGAGCTGAAGGTGCCTTACATCCTCATGTCGGTGAAGAGCAACATGCACGACATGCTCAAAGCCTTTGCCGAAGAGGTGCAGACGCTGCGCGACTATGGCGCCAAGGACATTATCCTCGACCCCGGCTATGGCTTCGGCAAGACGCTCGACGAAAACTATGCTATCCTGTCGGAGGCAGAACGTCTGCTCACCCTTGAGCTGCCTGTGCTCGTGGGCGTGTCGCGCAAGAGCATGATCTTCAAGCTGATAGGCGGAGACCCCACAACATCGCTCAACGGCACAACTGTGCTCAACACCATTTCGCTGATGAAGGGGGCGGCGATATTGAGGGTGCATGATGTGAGGGAGGCGTGGGAGTGTGTGAAGATGACCAAAAGGAATGTTGAATGTTGATTGTTGAATGTTGAATTGTCGGCTTTCAGCCGATGTTGAATGTTCGAATTTTAAAGCCCCACCCCCGCGCCGCTTTGCGGCTTCCCCCTCCCCGTCGGAGAGGGGAGTGAATGGCCAGGGCTATAGGAGTTTTGAATTTTGAGTTTTGAATTTTGAATTATCGGCTTTCAGCCGATGTTGAATTTTTGAGTTTTGAATTTTCCTCTTAAAAGAAGACTATTGAATTCTTCACTCTTCACTCTTCACTCTTCACTTTTAAAAACTCTTCACTTTTAAAAACTCTTCCCTCTTCACTTTAAATTAAATATTATGTTTGAATTCGGAATAAAGGATATCATCGACATCTTTTTGGTGGCTTTGATCTTGTATTATATCTACCGATTGATGAAGGAGAGCCGTTCGCTGAACGTGTTCATAGGCATCATGGTGTTTGTGCTCGTGTGGCTGTTCGTCAGTCAGGTGCTGGAGATGCGCCTGCTCGGATCAATACTCGACAAACTGGTGAGCGTGGGTGTGATAGGTATCATCGTGCTCTTTCAGGAGGAGATACGCAAGTTTCTCTATTCGCTTGGAGCACACCAGAGGGTGAGAGCCTTGACAAGGTTCTTCTCGTCTCATAAGTCGAGCACCGATGAAGACAAGGAGACCATCATGCCTATCGTGCTGGCATGCATGGACATGGCACGCGGAAAGGTGGGAGCGCTTATCGTTATAGAAAGGGCAATTCGCCTCGACGACATCGTTGACACGGGCGACCGTATTGACGCCAACATCAACCAACGGCTCATCGAAAACATCTTCTTTAAAAACTCGCCGTTACACGACGGGGCAATGGTCATTGCCGATAAACGCATAAAGGCGGCGGGATGTATTCTGCCTGTGAGCCACAGCCACAGCATACCGAAGGAGCTGGGTCTGCGACACCGTGCCGCCCTCGGCATCTCACAAGACAGCGATGCCATTGCTATTGTGTGCTCGGAAGAGACGGGACGCATATCGGTGGCGATAAAAGGCGAGTTCAAACTGCGACTCTCGGCTGAGGAGTTGGAGAGCCTGCTGGCACGCGAGATGAAGAGCTAAGGCTTCGGGCAGAGCTAAAGCTTAACCTTATTATATGGTCACACGGTTGCCGTGTGACCTTTTTTTTGTCTCTGCTGACGCCTTTTTGGGTGTTGATAATCTTTTTCTTGCCTATTCTTGTGCGTAAAGATAATTATTCCTCTTTTTTCTTTCCATGGCATCGATATTTTGTGTAATTTTGCAGTCGGATTTTGCAATGTGTATATTGCAATCTTGCCAAAGCGTTCTTTTATCACCCAAACAAGACAATTCTTTAAGGGCATTACCTACAAAAAATATTTTTACTAGATAAATTATGGATTTATTACAGAAGATTGTTGCACGCGCCAAGAGCGACAAGCAACGCATCGTGCTCCCCGAGGCAACTGAGGAGCGCACTCTTAAGGCCGCCGACCGAGTATTGGCTGACGACATCGCAGACATCATCCTCATCGGTAATCCGGAGGAAATAAAGAAACTGGGAGCAGAGTGGGGGCTCACACACCTCGACAAGGCTACCATCATCGACCCTCTGAACAATCCTAAGAGTGAGGAGTATGCTGCCTTGCTGGCTGAGCTGCGCAAGAAGAAGGGCATGACCATTGAGCAGGCCCGCGAGCTCGTTAAGAACCCGCTCTACCTGGGATGCATGATTATCAAGACCGAAGGTGCCGACGGACAGATCAGCGGCGCCCTCAGCACAACGGGCGATACCCTGCGCCCTGCATTGCAGATTATCAAGTGTGCTCCCGGCATCACATGCGTGAGCGGTGCCATGCTGCTCATCACCGACAAGAAGGAGTATGGTCAGGACGGCGTGGTCGTGATGGGCGACGTTGCCGTTACACCTATGCCCGATGCTAACCAGCTGGCACAGATCGCTGTGTGCACAGCACGCACAGCACAGTCGGTTGCAGGCATAGCCGAGCCGCGTGTGGCAATGCTGAGCTTCTCTACCAAGGGTAGCGCCAAGCATGAGGTTGTTGACAAGGTTGTGGAGGCCACAAAGCTGGCTCATGAGCTTGATCCCGAGCTGAAGCTTGACGGTGAGCTGCAGGCTGATGCTGCTCTCGTGCCCTCTGTAGGCGAGAAAAAGGCTCCCGGTAGCGACATCGCCGGTCATGCCAACGTGCTCGTTGTGCCTTGCCTTGAGGTGGGCAACATCGGCTATAAGCTCGTGCAGCGTCTGGGTGGTGCCATCGCCATCGGTCCTATCCTCCAGGGCATCGCCCGTCCTGTCAACGACCTGAGCCGTGGCTGCTCTGTAGAAGATATCTACTACATGGTGGCTATCACAGCTTGCCAGGCTATGGATGCGAAAAAATAAATGTTGAATGTTGAATGTTGAATGTTGAATTGTCGCTTCGCGATGTTGAATTTTTCAATGTTGAATTTTTTCATTTATTGAATTTTTCAATGTTGAATTTTTCCATTTATTGAATTTTTCAACCATTGAATTTTTTCATTTATTGAATTTTTCAATGTTGAATTTTTTTCATTTATTGAATTTTTCAATGTTGAATTTTTTCATTTATTGAATTTTCAACCATTGAATTTTTCAATTATTGAGAGTTCTTATTGCGACAATTCAAAATTCAAAAATCAAAAATCAAAATTCAAGAATATGAAAGTACTTGTTCTGAACTGCGGTAGTTCTTCAATCAAATACAAACTTTATAATATGGACGACAACTCTGTGCTTGCAGCAGGAGGTGTTGAACGTATCGGCCTCGATGAGGCATTCATCAAGGTGACATTGCCTAACGGCGAGAAGAAAAAGATTATGCACGACATGCCTGACCATAAGGAAGGCGTGAACTTCGTGTTCCAGTGTCTGCTCGACCCGGAGATTGGCGCTATCAAGAGCCTTGAGGAGATCGACGCTGTGGGTCACCGCATCGTGCAGGGCGGCGACCTCTATGAGAAGAGCGTTATTGTAGACGAGAGCGTGGAGAAAGGTATCGAGAGCCTTTGCGATCTCGCACCCGTTCACAACGCCGGCCACCTGAAAGGCATCCGTGCCGTTGACAAGCTCATGCCTAACACTCCCCAGGTGTGTGTGTTTGACAACGCCTTCCACAGCACCATGCCCGACTATGCTTATCTCTACGCCATTCCTTATGAGCTCTATGAGAAATATCATGTGCGCCGCTACGGCTTCCACGGAACCAGTCACCGCTATGTGTCACAGCGCGTGTGCGAGTTCCTGGGCCGCGACATCAACACACAGCGCATCATCACATGCCACATCGGCAACGGCGCTTCTGTGTCGGCTGTTAAGTTTGGCAAGTGTGTGGACACCTCTATGGGTCTCACTCCTCTGGCTGGCGTGATGATGGGTAGCCGCTCTGGCGATATCGACCCTTCTGCCGTGACCTTCCTCATGGAGAAGCTCAACATGCAGCCTCAGGAGATGGCCGACTTCTTGAACAAGAAGAGCGGTGTGCTCGGCATAACAGGCATCTCTTCAGACATGCGCGAGATCGAGAGTGCTGCTGCTGAGGGCAACGAGCGTGCCAAGCTGGCGCTTAACATGTACAACTATCGCATCAAGAAATATATCGGCGCTTACGCTGCCGCTATGGGTGGTGTTGACATCATCGTATGGACAGCAGGCGTTGGCGAGAACCAGGTAGGCACACGTCTTGAGGCTTGTTCGGGTCTTGAGTTCCTTGGCGTGAAGATGGATGTTGAGGCCAACAAGGTGCGCGGCGAAGAGGCTATCATCTCTACTCCCGACTCGAAGGTTACCGTTTGCGTTATCCCCACCGACGAGGAGCTGATGATTGCCAAGGACACAATGAACTTGCTGAAGAAATAAATAGAAAAAAAAGGAATTTATCGGAAGATAACGGATAAAAAAGGAATTTATCGGAAGTTAGGGCTTCGCCCGAAGTTAACGGAAGTTAACGGACATATGCATTGCTCTCTAAAAGACATGCATTGCTCTCTAAAAGAAAAGCTATTGTCCGTTAACTTCCATCCATCGAAGATGGATTAACTTCTTTTTAACTTCCGATAAATTCCTTTTCCTTTTAACTTCCTTTTTATCTCACGACCTTCCAACTCTTTCCGTTCTGTCTCACAATCACCACGCCCTGCGTTGTTGAGGGAAGCTTGATGCCGCTGAGGCTGTAGACCTCGTATGGCATAGAGGGGTCGAAGCCCTGTGTGGTGAGAGTGGGTGGGGCTATGGCTGTGGGCGTTTTCTTGCCTTCCACCTCAAGGCTCGCGATCTCCCATGTGCTGGCAAGCGAGGCGGTGCTGGTGTAGTGGAACGCAATTTTTATGGTCTTGCCCACAAACGGGGTGAGGTCAAACTCGCCGGCCGGCTTAAAGGTCCAGTTGGTACCTTCGGGCCATGTTATGCCCTCTATCTTTGTGGCCTTGCCCTCGCACAGCACCTCTACGCTAAGATAACGTGTGGGGTCTTCGGTGCAATTGTTTAATGCGTGCTTGAAGCGGAACTTTGCGTTGTCCACTTCTTTTAGACTGATTTCGGGAGTAGTGAGCGACACGTCAGAGGCATAAGCCTTGCCGCTAAAAGCATTGGCAACCCAGCCATATTTCACGTCGCGTGTCCACACGTCCTTGCCCGAGGCAGGAGCCTGAGCTGTAGCTACGGTGCAGCCGCCGGCGTTGCGGCCGAAGCTGCGCATGTAAAGCGTCATGGTCCCGTCGGGGGTGGTGGGAATGGGCACGTTGTTGTCTTTAAGTATTATTGTCGACTTGACGCTGGTCTCAGGGTCGAACGCCACGTCGATGCTGTCGCCCCATACATACTCCATGAGGTTAGGAAAGTCGATGTAAGGGTTGCGGTTGCCCTGTATGCTGTAGACCGCATTGTTGCGTTTCACCTCAATCTCGTTCACGGGGTCTTCCTTTGCCCATTTTATATATAAGGTGTAAGCCCACTTTTGAAGCGTGGGCCATTCGTTCTGCTCAAGCGAGCTTTTGGCCTCGTTGCTTGCCCAGACATAATCTTGGTAGGCTGTGGCCATGTACATGTAGCCACGGGCAAAATCGCCTTGCCAGTATTTTGACGGCTGCCACACCTTGAAGCCCATGCCGCTGTCGCCCACTTTTATGCAGTCGTTGTTATAATAGCCCTTGCCCGATGTCTGGGTCACGACGCCCATGCCGTAGTTGCTCTTCTGATTGTTGGCTGCTCTGTCGCTGGGCATGAGGTTGAACAGATCCTTATAGGCTTGCGTCTCTGTGCCGCCCCACCAACTCTTTGGAAACGAGTGCTCGATGTTGGTTCCTGCGACCGACTTGCCTCGCTCGCCAAACATGTAGGTCTCGTTGCTATAACGGTCGATGACCTTACCGTTGTCGTTGTCGGTGAGGTAGAAGCCCCACCATGTGGAGCCGTCTTTGCTGCCGTAAGAAAGCACATAAGCCTCTTTCACGAGGTTATGGATGGCTATCTTCAGCTCTGCTCCTTTCTTGCCTTTGAGACTCTGATAGTAGTCGTGCGGAATCTGCGCCATGGCTCCCACTGCTGTAGTGGCGGCCACGAAGGCAGTAACGAAAAGCTTGAGTAATGATTGTTTCATGTTAATTGATTGCTGTTTGTTGGGTTATAGTGTTTCTTTTCATCTTGTCTTAAACACAAATTCGTCTTTTCTTAAAAAAACAAAAAAGCAGCAAGAAATCACCCTTGCGGTGTGGTTTCTGCTGCTTTTTGTCGTCGTGACAACGAGCGGTCCGTGCTCTGAGAGCAAGAGGATCGGAAATTATTTTCCGTGGTGCTCGTCAGATACAGTCAACTTCTTGCGGCCATGAGCGCGGCGAGAAGCCAATACGCGACGACCATTCTTAGTAGCCATTCTCTCACGGAAGCCGTGCTTGTTCACTCTTCTTCTGTTGTGCGGCTGAAATGTTCTTTTCATTGTTTTTTATAATTTTTATTTGTTATTATTCTCGCTACGGGCTGCAAAATTACTCATTTCTTTTGAATTAACCAAGAATTAACCAAGAATAAAGAGTTTTTTATCCCAAATATTTAGGTTTTTTTCCAAATTTGCAGTACCTTTGCAGCGCATTTGATGAAACGAGAATAAAATTTCAAAAGTTTTAATAGAAAATCAATATGATCAATTCACAAGACATTAAGATGGGAACATGCATCCGTATGGATGGTAAACTGTTCTTCGTCATCGACTTCCTGCATGTAAAGCCCGGCAAGGGTAACACCTTCATGCGTGTGAAGCTGAAGAATGTTGTTGACGGACGCGTGCTTGAGCGTCGTTTCGACATCAGCGAGAAGTTGGAGGATGTACGCGTGGAGCGCCGTCCCTACCAGTTCCTCTACAAGGAGGGTGAAGATTACATCTTCATGAACCAGGAAACTTATGACCAGATTCCTATCGCTCATGATCTCATCACAGGTGTTGACTTCATGAAGGAGAGTGACATCATTGAGGTTGTGTCTGACGCTGACACCGAGACCGTGCTCTTCGGTGAGATGCCTGTTAAGACCAATCTGCGTGTGACCCACTCAGAACCTGGAATCAAGGGCGACACCGCTACCAACACCTTGAAGCCCGCCACTCTGGAGACAGGCGTAGAGGTTCGCGTGCCTCTGTTCGTGAACGAGGGCGACCTCGTGCAGGTAGACACTCGTGACGGCAGCTACTTGCAGCGCGTTAAGGAGTAAGAAAAACATTTCCAGTTTTTAGTCTTATAGCTTGAATGGCTTATAGTTTATGACGTATGGCCGCCACCTGGCGGGGTGTATAGGCATAAGCTGTAAGCCATTTTGCTTTTTTGGAGCCGACGGAACGGCTTTTTGCCGATAGAAAGGCTTTTTGCCGATAGATCGGCCTAAACATACCAACAGCCAATTTTTTTATTATGATGACAAGATTCAGTTTTATCGTGCCTGTGTTCAACCGCCCCGATGAGGTTGACGAGTTGCTTCAGAGCCTCACGCGACAGACCGTCAGAGGTTTTGAGGTAATCGTTGTGGAAGACGGGTCGCAGATGCCGTGCCGCGATGTGTGTGAGAAGTATGCCTCGCAGCTCGACATCCACTATTTTGACAAACCCAACTCGGGTCCCGGACAGAGCCGCAACTATGGCGTGGAGCGTGCACAAGGCGAGTATGTCATCATTCTCGACAGCGACGTGGTGCTGCCCGACGGCTATCTCGCTGCTGTAGAGCAAGAGTTGCAGCGCGAGCCTGCCGATGCCTTCGGCGGTCCCGACAGCGCACACCCCTCTTTCACCCCAACCCAAAAGGCCATCTCCTACAGCATGACCTCTTTCTTCACAACCGGCGGCATACGCGGTGGCAAGAAGAAGCTTGACAAGTTTTATCCACGCTCGTTCAACATGGGCATC
>OIXA01004765.1_pt1 | contig 12674 bp, 11 predicted proteins | sample 1587721 | NCBI WGS metagenome assembly OIXA01 (sample SAMEA3888900, study PRJEB22519) | human gut metagenome | biome: human gut; feature: human-associated habitat; material: faeces | place: Denmark | collected 2013 | reverse complement strand
CAATTCGTTCCCTTGCCGGGAGTTCCGAGGTTCTGCAAACCTCGAATCAGCCCACCCAAACAACAACTTCCCACTAACAAAATTAAAACCTTTTCCAAAGGAGATTCGAGGTTCTGCAAACCTCGAATCAGCGCACAAAGATAGCAATCTCGAACAATCCAATTAAATCCTTTTGCCGTCCAGCGGTAGCATTTTTGCCCTACTTTTTGTAAAACACAAAAAGTAGGGCAAAAAAACTTTGAAACTTTCCTTTCGGAAAGTTTGTCCCTGCCGGGACGGCACACTCCGTGTGCTTTTCGCTGCCCTGCGGCGGCTATTTCATGCGCTTGCGTTGCCAAGCGATTAAAAAAATCCTGCACGGTGTTCCGCGCAGGATTTTTTCGATTCTATCGATATTGCGTATAGATTTCTTTGACCGCATCGCCAAAAAATACCGGAAGATACCGTTCAAAATTCGGCGGCAGCGTTTGCTGCGGCAGCTCTTCGGGAGAAAGCCAAAACACGCGCCCTTCGTCGGTCCTGCCGATAAGCTCGCCCGAAAATTTGTCTGCGCGATAGGCAAACACCAGATATTTTTCGTCCTTTTCCGGGTTGTCCCAATGAATGATGCCGCAAAGAACCGGATTTTCGATGACAAGTCCCGTTTCCTCGCGTACTTCACGGATAGCCGCCGCTTCAAAGCTTTCGCCCGGATCCACATGACCGCCCGGAAACGCAATGCCGCACCAATATTTGACGCGCTCTTGCACAAGCACTTTGCCGTCTGCACGACGCAGCATGACCATATTGGTGATTTCGGTTTGATAAGTATCCATGGCGTTCGGTGTCCTTTTTGGTGTAGTTTCGGCTATTCGGCATAGGTTCGCACGATTTCCGAAGCGATCTCCGCTTTGGGAAGCCGGCTGTCCATGGCCTGTTTTTCGATGTGACGGTGGGCTTTGGCCTCGGTCATTTTCAGCTGCTCAATGAGCAGCCATTTTGCCCGGTTCACCAGGCGGATCTCTTTAATCTTTTCCTCCACAGTGGCCTGCTTTTCCTGCATCCGGCGCATCCGCTCCCTGGTGGCGCACAAAATCCGCAGATTCTGGGCCACCATCTGCCGGCTGGTAGGCTTGGACAGGGCGATGACTCCGTAGCCCACCACCTTAGCGTATACGTCGTTATAATGGTCGTTTTTCACCAGCAGCAGGACGCCGGCGCCGCTGGTGCTGCAGATGTCGATGGCCAGCTGCATGCCGAAATCATCCGGCAGCGGCGTGTTAATGAGCACAATGTCAAACTCCGTGTCGGTCAGCCGCCTGCGGGCCTGACCGACGCTGCCAACCGTGGACACCGGCCAATAATCGGTCATGGGGAGCAGCGGCATGACGCTGTTTGTGAAGCTATCCGATGCGGATACGATCAGCACACTGTATGTTTTCTCCTGGAATACCACACGCTCCCCCTCCCTTCGCCATACAGATCATAAGCGGTTCATCTGCCGCTAAAAGCGCTGAGTACGGAGTCCGGCAGATGCTCCCGGACGAACGCACTGGTGGCGGCCAGGGCAGCGGCCTCCTCCAGAGAGCCCGGGAGTGCCTGCAGGGTTTGCAATATCTCCGCCGGGGCGGTATAGAGGTTGATGTCTGACGCGGGTGGAAGGACCAGGCCCTTTTCAATGCCGTAGAGCCCGGCGTAAATTAACAGGGCATAGGCCAGGTAGGGGTTCGCCGTCACATCTGCCGAGCGAAGCTCCGCCCGGCGCTGCTCCCCAACGGCGGCAGGCACGCGAATCAGCTGGGAGCGATTCTCGTCCGACCAGGTCACATACCGGGGGGCCTTATCGTGACCCAGGCGGCGATAGGATTCCTCACAGGGATTTAAAAACAGTGTGATCTCCGCACATTTTTCCAGGATTCCTGCCATAACGGCAGGCAGAAGATCCCTTCCCCCGTCCCCCTTGGCAGAGATGTTGATGTGCATGCCGCTGCCGTCCCAATCGGGAAGGGGCTTGGGCATAAAGCTGGCGCACAGGCCATTCTGTGCGGCCACCATGCGGACCACCGCCTGAAAGGTGATGGCGTTGTCTGCCGCCGTCAGCGGGTCAGAATACCGAAAATCGATCTCGTTCTGTCCCGGCCCGCTCTCGTGGTGGGAGCTCTCGGGCTGTATCCCCATCTGCTCCAGCATCAGGCATATCTCCCGGCGGATGTACTCCCCCTTATCGTCGGGGACAATGTCCATATACCCGGCCCGGTCGTGGGGGAGGGTGGTGGCCTGGCCGAGCTCGTCGATCTTGAACAGGTAGAACTCCATCTCCGCGCCAAAGGCAAACTCATACCCCTTGGCAGCGGCCTGGGCCACGGCGGTTTTTAGAATACTCCTGGTGTCCCGCTCGAAGGCGCGCCCATCGGGGTAGAACACATCGCAGAACATCCGCACCACCTTGCCCTGTTCCTGCCGCCAGGGAAGCTGGATCAGCGTGGAGGGGTCCGGCCGCAGCAGCAGGTCAGAGCGGACCTCGCCGCCGAAGCCATCAATGGCGGAGGCATCAATGGCAATGCCGTAGGCAAAGGCCCGCGGAAGCTCGCTGGGCATAATAACAACGTTATGTTGTTTTCCATAGACATTGCAGAAGGCCAGCCGGATAAACTGGACCTCCTCCTGCTGCACGAACTCAATGACCTCCCTGGACGTATACTTCACAAGTTCACCTGCTTTCCTTCAATTTGTGACATAAAGCTGCTTATATGGGTTGCTGCTGTTGGGCGTGATGAGGGTAAAGGGCTGCTGCACAAGCTTATCACAATCGCCGCCGAACAGCTCGCAAAACGTGTGCAGATAGGTCCATATTCCGTCCAGATCCTTATGGGACGCCGGGCGGGCAATGACCTGCTTAGGCAGCAGAATGTTCTTGCAATCGGAGCGCAGGAACAGCTTTCCGCCGTGCATGCCCGTGCAGGGGAAATTGCTGACGATGGGGCGGGTGCTCTCAGTCAGGCCCAAAACCACAATGACGCCGCCGGCCTGGTATTCGCCGAGAAAGCTTCCAGCCTTGCCGCCAATGACCATAACGGGGAGCTTATCACCATAGGCCTTCATATGGATGCCGGCCCGATAACCGGCGTTCCCCTGGACATAGAGCTCGCCGCCCCGCATGGCATAGCCCGCCGCATCACCGATGCTGCCGCGGACAACAATCCGCCCGGCGTTCATGGTGTCACCCACAGCATCCTGGGCGTTTCCGCACACCTCAATGCGGGCTCCGTTTAAATAGGCGCCCAGGGCGTTTCCCGGGGTTCCCGACAGGATAAGCTTACCGCGCTCCAATCCTGCGCCGATGAATCTCTGCCCGGAGCAGCCGGTGACGGCGGCATCTCCGGCGCAATCCCGGATGGCCGCGTTCAGTTGTCGGAAATCCAGCATAGACGCATCTATATTAGTCATTATAACACACCTCCGCGTATTTTGTATATGGTATGTGGAATTTATTCTCCGGCGTGGGCAATACCGAGAATCTCCAGCTCACGGTCCGTCATGCCGACGCCCCGAAGCATCAGGCGATTTCCCTTCAGAGCCTCGATGGAGTTGATGCCCATGCCGCCCATCATCTCCTTGATCTCATGCTTCCAGGCGGTCAGCAGGTTCACAAGGCGGGTCTTGCCGGCCTCAATATCCAGCCGCTTCACCAGCTCCGGATTCTGGGTGGCAATGCCCCAGCTGCATCGCCCTGTTTGGCAGGTTCTGCACAGGTGGCAGCCCAGGGCCAGCAGGGCGGCGGTGCCGATATAGCAGGCATCCGCCCCCAGGGCAACGGCCTTGACCACATCGGCGGAGGAGCGGATGCTTCCACTGACGATCAGCGAAACATGATTCCGGATGCCCTCATCCCGCAGGCGCTGGTCCACAGCGGCCAGGGCCAACTCAATGGGAATGCCCACCGTGTCCCGGATACGGGTGGGTGCCGCGCCGGTGCCGCCCCGGAAACCGTCTATGGCGATAATGTCCGCGCCGCTGCGGGCAATGCCGCTGGCAATGGCGGCAATATTGTGTACCGCTGCCACCTTTACGATAACGGGCTTTTTATAATCAGTGGCCTCCTTCAGGGAGTACACCAGCTGGCGCAGATCCTCAATGGAGTAAATATCATGGTGTGGGGCAGGGGATATGGCGTCCGTCCCCTCCGGCACCATGCGGGTGCGGGAGACATCTCCAACGATTTTCGCCCCGGGCAGATGGCCGCCGATGCCGGGCTTGGCCCCCTGGCCCATCTTGATCTCGATGGCGGCGCCGGCTTCCAGGTATTGCTTGTGTACGCCGAAGCGTCCGGAAGCCACCTGGACGATGGTGTTTTCACCGTATGCATAAAAATCCTCATGCAAACCGCCCTCGCCGGTGTTATAGCAGATACCCAGCTCCCGGGCCGCACGGGCCAGGCAGGCGTGGGCATTATAGCTGATGGATCCATAGCTCATGGCGGAGAACATCACCGGCATGGATAGCTCGATCTGCGGGGGCAGGTGGCAGATCAGCTCCCCGTTTTCATCCCGGCGGATGCCATCGGGCTTTCTGCCTAAAAATACCCGGGTCTCCATGGGCTCCCGCAGGGGGTCTACCGGTGGGTTGGTCACCTGGGAGGCATTGACCAGGATCCTGTCCCAATAAACCGGGTAGCGCTGAGGATTTCCCATGGAGGACAGCAGCACGCCGCCGCTGCTGGCCTGCTTATAGATCTCCTGGATGGTGTCCGGCGACCAGTTGGCATTTTCCCGGAAGGCGCAATCACTTTTCCGGATCTTCAATGCATGGGTGGGGCAAAAGCAAACACAGCGCTGACAGTCCACACACCGGCTCTCGTCAGCAAGCATACATTTCTTTTCCTTGTCGAAGCGATGTACCCCGTTGGCGCACTGCTTTTCGCACAGACGGCAGCTTATGCACCGGGCCGGGTCGCGGACAACCTCAAATGGCGGATAAATATAGTCGATACCCATTAGAATCTCCCCTCCTTTACGCGGACGATCACGGGTTCTCCCCCGGCAGGCGCATAGATGTTTTCCACATTGGGCTCCATAGCTCGCATGGCTGCCTCCTCGCTGGCGATGAACACCTTGTCATCCTTTTCACCCACCACCATGCTGCGGAGCTTCAGCCGGTCATTGAGGGCCATGAGTCCGCCCTCAAAGCCCAGTACAATGGAGAACGGCCCTGTTATAAGCAGGCTGGAGAATACCTTGCGGAGATACCGCAGCTTCTCCTGCTCCTGAGGCGGCTTCCTGTCAATGGTGCTCCAGAAGGGGGCGGCGATCACCGAGGCCAGCTCCTCCAAGGTCAGCTTCTGCTTTCGCAGCAGATAGTCCGCTATATAGGTAATGACCTCTGTATCCGTCTGCAGAGTACATTTATAACCGAACATCTCCATGAAACGGCGGTTGGTGTCGTAGGAGGATATTTCCCCATTGTGAACAATGGAGTAATTCAGCAGGGCAAAGGGGTGGGCGCCGCCCCACCAGCCGGGGGTATTGGTGGGATAGCGGCCATGGGCCGTCCAGCTGTAGGCCTCGTATTCCTCCAGGCGGTAAAAATATCCCACGTCCTCCGGATATCCCACGGCCTTGAATACGCCCATGTTTTTTCCGCAGGAAAACACATACGCACCTTTTATCCGCGTGTTGATGGCCATTACGGCCCGGGTCACGCACTCCTCCTCGTCGATCTGCATGGACGCCAGGGTGCTGCGCAGGGGCGAAACAAAGAATCGCCAGATCAGCGGCTCATTGGTGATGGCCGGAGTGGTACGGATGGGGATGCGCTCTAAGTGAACGATCTCCATGGTCTCCCGTAAAAATGCTTCGCAGCTTTTACGGGCGGCCCGGTCCTCCAAAAACATGTGCAGAGCGAAGAAATCCTTATACTCCGGGTAGATCCCGTAAGCTGCGAAGCCGCCCCCCAGGCCGTTGGAGCGGTCGTGCATGGGCTTCATGCTCTCTATTATTTTTTCTCCCGACATTCGCTGACCGTCTCTTGAGATGACTGCAGAAATGGCACAGCCCGATGGAATCCGAATCTGACCTTCCAGTTTGCTCATATTACCAACTCCTAAATATAGAAAAACCGACCGCGTTTTGCAGGATAATAATATACATCCTGCAGAACACCGTCGTTCAAACGTAGTATATACCTAATTTTTGCATTTTTCAATCCGGCATATTGCAAGAAATTGATTTGTGATTTGTTTGACAATCCGGTGATTTGCGCAAAAATAGAAAAAATACGTTTTTTGTGATTGACATTTGAAAACGCCGGGTGTATATTCGGCCATGTGATGAGACACTGGCGTCTCGGAAGGGGATATTCCCGCCCGGACGCAGTGTCTCCTTTTTTATTTTCACAGAAAGGAATAAACTGCTATGTCGACTGTACCGGAATACTTTGGAAGCTTGGTTTTTGATACCCGGGTGATGAAGGCCCGTCTATCCGCGGATGTATACCGCTCTCTGAAGCACACCATCCAAAAGGGCGCAAAGCTCGACCCGTCCGTGGCCAACGCCGTAGCCGCAGCCATGAAGGACTGGGCAGTCGAGAACGGCGCCACCCATTTCACCCACTGGTTCCAGCCCATGACCGGGATCACGGCGGAGAAGCACGACAGCTTTATCACTCCCGCGCCGGACGGCAGAGTGATCATGGAATTCTCCGGCAAGGAGCTGATCCGCGGCGAGCCGGACGCCTCCTCCTTCCCCTCCGGCGGTCTGCGCGCCACCTTCGAGGCGCGGGGCTACACGGCATGGGACCCCACCAGCTACGCTTTCATCAAGGGCAAAACGCTCTGCATCCCCACGGCGTTCTGCTCCTACGGCGGAGAGGCGCTGGATAAGAAAACGCCCCTCCTTCGCAGCATGGAGGCGCTGAACCGGCAGGCTCTCCGGGTGCTGAAGCTGTTCGGCAGCGAGGAGGTCAAGCACGTGACGCCTTCTGTCGGCCCGGAGCAGGAATACTTCCTGATCGACAAGGCGCTGTACGAGCAGCGCAGGGATCTGGTCTACACCGGCAGGACGCTGTTCGGTGCCAAGCCCCCCAAGGGGCAGGAGCTGGACGACCACTACTTCGGCTCCATCAAGCCCCGCGTCGCCGCCTTTATGGAGGAGCTGAACACCGAGCTGTGGAAGCTGGGCATCCTCGCCAAGACGGAACACAATGAGGTGGCTCCCGCCCAGCACGAGCTTGCCCCCATCTATACCACCACCAACCGCGCCACCGACCAGAACCAGCTGACCATGGAGATCATGCAGCGGGTAGCCGCCAAGCATGGCATGGTGTGCCTGCTCCACGAGAAGCCCTTCGCCGGCGTCAACGGCAGCGGTAAGCACAACAACTGGTCGCTCTCCACCGATACCGGCGTCAACCTGCTCTCCCCCGGCGAGACTCCCCACGAAAACGCCCAGTTCCTGCTGTTCCTTGCGGCGGTCATTCAGGCGGTGGACGACTATCAGGGACTGCTGAGAGCCTCCGTTGCGACGGCCGGAAACGACCACCGGCTGGGCGCCAATGAGGCGCCTCCCGCCGTGATCTCCATATTCCTCGGCGATGAGCTGACCGCCGTGCTGGACGCCATCGAGACGGACTCCGCCTACGTCGGCGCGGAAAAGAAGAAAATGAAGCTGGGCGTCGATGTGCTCCCCCGCTTTATCCGGGACACCACGGACCGCAACCGCACCTCTCCCTTCGCCTTCACCGGCAACAAATTCGAGTTCCGGATGCTGGGCTCCTCTAACTCCATCGCCTGTGCCAACATCATGCTCAATGCCGCGGTAGCCCAGTCGCTGAAGCTCTACGCGGATGAGCTGGAGCAGGCGGAGGACTTCAACGCCGCCCTGCACGAGCTGATCAAGCGCACCATCAAGGCGCACAAGCGGATCATCTTCAACGGGAACGGCTACGATGACACGTGGATCCGGGAGGCCACGGAGAAGCGGGGCCTGCTCAACCTGCGTACCACGCCGGACGCGATCCCGGAGATCTTGAAGCCGAAGAATATCGAGATGCTGACGACCCAGAGAGTCTATACCGAGGCGGAGTTGCGCTCCCGGTATGAGATCATGCTGGAAAACTACTGCAAAACGGTGTGCATCGAGGCGCAGACCATGAGCGATATGGCGCGCAAGCAGATCCTGCCCGCCGTGGCGCACTACGCCGCGGACGTGGCGCGGGACGCTGCCGGCAAACAGGCATTGGATCCCGATATCCGCTGCGGCTATGAGACGAAGCTCGTCAAGAAGCTGATGGCAGTGGCTGAAAGCATCGACACGCGTGTCGATGCGCTGGACGGCGCGATCGCCAGGTTCAAGACCCTCAGCGATGTGACCGAGGGTGCAAATTTCATTCGGGATGAGATGCTCTCCCGTATGACGGAGCTGCGGGTCGCCGCAGACGAAGCGGAAACGCTGACGGCGGAGAGCGCGTGGCCGTTCCCCACCTACGGTGATCTGCTGTTCAGCGTCAAGTGACCGCAGCAAAAAAGAGGCGGCACCGCGAGCGCAGCACTCGCCCTGTTGCACACAGATACTATTTAGGAGGTCAATGCGATGTGTTCTATCATGGGCTACTGTGCCGAGGACGCAGATCACGCGCTGTTCAAAGAGTGCTTTGACAAAACCCTCTCCCGCGGCCCCGACGACAGCCGTATCGTGGACACGGGAAAAGGGCTGCTGGGCTTTCACCGGCTCGCCATCATGGGCTTGCAGCCGGAGGGGATGCAGCCCTTCCAGCTGGGTCACAGCTATGTGGTCTGCAACGGCGAGATCTACGGATTCGAACGGATCAGGGCGGCACTGCAGGAGAAGGGCTATACCTTTAAGAGCGGCTCCGACTGTGAGATCCTGCTCCCGCTGTATAAGGAGTACGGCGTGGAGATGTTCCGGATGCTGGACGCGGAATTTGCGCTGATCCTGTACGATGGAGACACGGAAAGCTATATCGCCGCCCGCGATCCCATCGGCATCCGCCCGCTCTACTACGGCTATGACGCCGCCGGCGCCATCGTCTTTGCCAGCGAGCCCAAAAACCTGGTGGGGCTCTGCGGAAAGATCATGCCGTTCCCGCCGGGACACTATTACAAGGACGGAAAATTCGTCTGCTACCGGGACATCACCGCCGTCAGGGAGGTCTGTCGGGACGACATAGAGACCGTATGTGCGTCCATCCGCGAAAAGCTCATCGCCGGCATCCGGAAGCGGCTGGTGTCCGACGCCAAGGTCGGCTTCCTCCTCAGCGGCGGTCTGGACTCCTCGCTGGTGTGTGCGGTGGCGCAGCGATGCTCCGACCAGCCGATCCGCACGTTTGCCATCGGCATGAGCGAGGACGCCATTGATCTGAAGTACGCCAGAGAGGTGGCAGACTACATCGGCAGCCAACACACGGAGGTCTATATGACGCCGGAGGAGGTCATCGCCTCACTGGAGACGGTGATCGCGCTGCTGGGCACCTACGACATCACCACCATCCGCGCCAGCATGGGGATGTATCTGGTCTGCAGGGCGATCCACCGGCAGACCGACATCCGGGTGCTGCTGACCGGCGAGATCAGCGACGAGCTGTTCGGCTATAAATACACAGACTTTGCTCCGTCGGCGGCGGAGTTCCAGAAGGAGGCGGTCAAGCGTATCCGGGAGCTGCACATGTACGATGTGCTGCGGGCTGACCGCTGCATCTCCGTGAACTCTCTGGAGGCGCGGGTGCCCTTCGGCGATCTGGATTTCGTGGAATACGTGATGAGCATTGACCCGGAGTTGAAGCTGAACAAATATGGAAAGGGGAAATACCTGCTTCGCCACGCCTTCGAGGGGGATTACCTCCCCCACGACATCCTCTATCGGGAAAAAGCCGCGTTTTCCGATGCGGTGGGTCATTCCATGGTGGATTACCTGAAGGACTACGCGGAGCATCGCTACACCGACAGCGAATTTGAGGAAAAGCGTCAGGCATATGCACACGCCCGGCCCTTTACCAAGGAGTCTCTTTTGTACCGCGAGATTTTCGAGACGTATTACCCAGGTCAGAGCGAGATGGTCGCGGATTTCTGGATGCCCAACAGGGCGTGGAAGGGCTGCGATGTGAACGACCCCTCCGCGCGTGTGCTCGCCAACTACGGCGACAGCGGGAAATAACAGCAGGCGGGTGCGCCACCGCCGCCCGCGGAAAACAGCCGGGCACCCGAAGCTCCGTGACCGCGCCGCGTGGGTGCTGCCGGGGCATATCCTGCCGGGCGAGGTGATCCGCCAGCCCTCGCCATCCAAACAACTGCGCCGCATCACCGTCAAATGAAACGGTGATGCGGCGCAGTCCCGCCTTTATTGCAGTTTCTTCAATCGCTTCTGTCCTGCCTTTTAATCATTCTTGAAGAACGCCACCACAACGGCGCCGGGACCTGCATGCGTCCCGATCACGCTGCCCACCGTTGTGTAGCGGACTTCTTTCAGGTTACCCTCCCAGATGTGGCGGCTATCCTCGATGTACTTTAATAGAAGCGCATCGGAAAGTCCGCTGTAACCAAGCAGCACCGGCTTGCTGAAATCAATGCCGCCCGCCTTGTCGATCTCCTGAACGAGCAGGTTGTTGCCCATTTTAGAGCCGCGCGCTTTTCCGAGTACGCGGATCTCCCCGTCAATAACGGAAAGCACGGGCTTGATGTTCAGTACCCCTCCGGCAAACGCGGCTGTCTTTGAAATGCGGCCGCCCCGCTTGAGGTATTCGAGGGTGTCCACCAGTGCCACAACGACGATTTTTTTCTTTTCCGTCTCCATAGCCTTCGCGATTTCCTGCGCGGAGGCTCCCGCGTCCAGAAGCCGGAACGCAAGCTCCACAAGGATACCGGTGCCCATGGCCGCGCTTGTGCCGTCCACAACATAGATGTTCTCATAATCCGCCGCGGCGATCACGGCGCTTTGATAGGTGCCGGAGAATCTGGACGCGAGGGTGATGACAACGGCGGCCTCCCCCGCCTGCTTTGCCTTTTCAAACTCTTTGATAAAGTCGTTCGGCGCCGCCTGACTGGTGGTGGGCAGCACATCACTCTCGACCAGCTTCTCATAAAACGTTTTGTTGTCGATGGTCACGCCGTCGATGTATTCCTCCTGACCGAAGTGAACGGTGAGGGGGACCGTATAGACCCGCTCCTTGATCTCGGGGACCAGATCTGCGGTGGAATCAACAATGATCCTTGTTTTCAATTGCATCACATCTCCTTATTCTTCGCTGTTTTGGACAATAGCCTCAAGGCTTCTGCTGATGGTGGATAGACTGCGGTAGAACTCGATCCTTTCCTCTTCCGTGAGCGCATGGCTGATCGTTTCCAGAACGCCGTCGATCTTCTCCGCAATTCTTTTGCCGGTGTCCCGCCCCTTCTCCGTCAGGAGCAGGGGGCTTTTGTACCGCTTGGCGCCGGCATCGCGCAGGAGGAAGCCGTTGGTCTCCAGATAGTCCACCGCGCGGGAAATGGTGGCCTTGTCCTCCTCGCAATGCTCGCACAGCTCCGCCGAGGTCACGCTGCCCAACGAATAAATGTAGTACAGGCAGGACGCATGGATGCTTTTGAGATGATAGGCGGCCATCTCCTGATTTTTGATTTTCCGTATGTCGCGGCTGATCCTGTTGATCAAAACTGTAAAGGTTTCAAATCTCTCCTGCATGACTGTCCTCCACTTCCATAAATGTTGAAGTCTCAACAAAAGAACTTTAACACAGAGACGTTGAAATGTCAACATAGTCCCTGTATAGCTTCTGTTCTTTGATTGTGGCATCCCACGGCGTGAGGTGGCTTTGGCGTGGTTTTCGTGTTGCTCATCGAGAGGAAAAAGCGGGACGCCGAGAAAACTGCAAAGCCCCGCCGGAATTGCTCCGGCGAGGCTTTGCTTTTGACCACATAAAATGCCATAGGTAGATGTGGAACACAAAGTGTTAGGAAGGGATTAAAATCAAGAGGAAACCGCTAAAAGCGGCTAAGAAGTTCAGGAAAGTGTTGCGGCAGCTCTTTGCGTATATAACTGCAGTTGTTCGACCTTGAGCGTATTCTCCTCGTTGCCGCCGCTTCGGAAGCTCTCCATTTCCGAGCTTCTGATACACACAATAACCTTATCATTGACCTTTAATTCCTCAAAAGATATCCTTGCGACCTTCTGCGTGGCAAAGTCGCAATAGACCATGGGAATGGATGAACAGTCTACCAGACAGCCTTCACCTAAAGCGCTTTCATCGGCATCGTCTTTTACCATTATGGTTTGCTTTCCTGTATCGACTTCAGTGATCACTGCATTGACGGTCAGGAGCGTGTCATCCTTCAATGAGCCGCACCCGGACAGGGATAGCAAGAGAGTCAATAAGCACAGAGCGATTCCGATTCCTCTTACATTTCTATCCAGCAATGTCTTATCCTCCTGTTTTTTGCTGCGGAACTTATCCAATCTATGAAAAAGACGCTTCTTCCGCTCCTCGTGTCAGGCGGGACAACGCACAGACCGCGTACATATAGCCTGCAAGAATCAGCGGTGCTGGCAGCCCGTAAAGCAGCGGCGCCGGGATGATACGCCAAAACAGCTTGAGCACACCGATCTCCGCGCCGTAGGTGAAGAAGTAGTTCGCCTCTGGGCAGAGCGTGAGGCGTAAAAGGAGATTGATAAGGTGCGCGCCTACGGCAAGCA
>OIXA01004763.1_pt1 | contig 12679 bp, 11 predicted proteins | sample 1587721 | NCBI WGS metagenome assembly OIXA01 (sample SAMEA3888900, study PRJEB22519) | human gut metagenome | biome: human gut; feature: human-associated habitat; material: faeces | place: Denmark | collected 2013 | reverse complement strand
GGGCTGCGAGATCGCGGGCAACGTTTCCGAGTCGGTCCTGTTCTCGGATGTCAAGGTCGCGAAGAACGCAAACGTCGAATACTCCATTCTGATGCCGGGCGCAGTCGTTGAGGAGGGCGCGAACGTGCGCTATGCCATCGTCGCCTCCGGCGCGGTCATCGCAAAGGGCGCATCGATCGGCGCAGGCCCGTCCGAATGCGACGTAGACAAGTGGGGCGTTGCCGTTGTCGCGGAGAACGTCCGCATCGGCGAGACCGTCAAGCTCGCCGCAAAGGAAATGGCTGACGAAGATATTCCGGACGCCGAGTAAGGGGGAGAACGCAGGATGAAAAGTGTTTTAGGCATTATTATTGCATTTGATAACGATAACGATCTGCGCGAGCTGACCGAGCACCGCACGGTCGCCGCAGTCCAGTGGGGCGGCCGCTACCGCATCGTGGACTTCATGCTGTCCAACATGGTGAACTCCGGCATCTACCGCGTCGGCATCCTGATGAAGGACAAGTATCAGTCCCTCATCGACCACGTCGGCAACGCAAAGGACTGGGATCTGTCCCGCAAGAACTCGGGCGTCACCATCCTTCCGCCGTATTCCTATTCCAAGAAGGCGTCTCCGCTCGTGACCGGCGAGTACCGCGGCAAGATCGACGCGCTGGCCGGCGCGGTCGACTTCCTCCAGAAGAACAAGGCGGACTACGTTGTCATCGCGGACGGCGACATCGTCGCCAATATTCCGCTCGACGAGGTCATCGAGCGCCACGAGAAATCGGGCGCGGATCTGACCATGGTCTGCACCAAGAAGCAGAAGGATTCGCCGTTCACCACCTATGTTGAGCTCAACCGCAGGAAGGAAGCGGTCGACATCCGCGTCGGCGACTCGAACGACGGCAAGTGCAAGCATGTTTCGCTCGGCGTTTACGTCATGAACCGCCAGTACCTCATCCACATGCTGTCCGACTGCGTGACCCATAACTGCATCCACTTCGAGCGCGAGTTCCTGTCCCGCGCGCTGATCGACGGCACGGTAGCAGGCTATCTGTTCAACGAATATGCGATCAAGATCGAGGATACTGCGGATTATTTCCGCTCCAACATGGATATGCTCGACAAGGACGTTCGCGACGAGGTATTCAAGCGCACCCGTCCGATCCTGACGCGCATCAAGGACGAAGCGCCGACCTACTACGGCGATGAGGCTGAGGTGGACGACTGCCTGATCGCTGACGGCTGCCGCATCGAGGGTCATGTTGAAAACTGCGTGCTGTTCCGCGATGTCGAGGTCGAAAAGGGCGCTGTGCTCAAGGACTGCATCATCATGGAGGGCGGCCGCATCCTGAGCGAGGCTTCGCTCAAGCATGTCGTGACCGACCGCAACGTTGTGGTACGCAACGGCCGCACGATGATGGGTGACGAGAACTATCCCATCACGATCGCCAAAAACTCCACAATCTGAGTGTTTTCTGTAAAATGTACAGGGGACGGGCGAAAAAACGGCTCCGGCAGGAGAAATGTTCGTGAAAAATCCCTATATTGCAGGATACAGGAAACGAGTATAATAAAGATATAAGCAGTGCGCCGGGCGGTGAACGCTGTCCCGGCGCACTTGCTGATGAGGACGGGGACACTCGGTCCCCATGCCTCAGCCTGAGGGGAGGCTCGGCATTTATGAAAATCATGTATGTAACCAGCGAATGCGCGCCGTTCATCAAGACCGGCGGTCTGGGCGACGTGGCCGGCTCTCTGCCCAAGGCGCTGGCCCAGGAGGGCCACGACGTCAAGGTCATCCTACCGCTGTATGAGGGGGTCGGAGAACAGTGGCGCAGCCAGATGAAGTTCGAGCAGTATTACAACGTCACTCTGTCGTGGCGGCACGTGTACTGCGGTGTCTTCTCCCTGGAGCAGGACGGCGTCACCTACTGGTTCGTGGACAACGAATACTACTTCAAGCGCGCCCAGATCTACGGCCACTTCGACGACTGCGAGCGCTTCGCCTTCTTCTCCCGCGCTGTGCTGGAGACCCTGTTCTACATCGACTTCACCCCCGATATCATCAACTGCAACGACTGGCAGACCGCACTGGTTCCCGTTTACCTGAACCTGTACTACCGCCATCTGGATAAGTTCAACCGGATCAAGACCATCTTCACCATCCACAACATCGCATATCAGGGCAAGTACGGCACCGATATCCTGGAGGACACCTGCGGCATCGGCCACCGTGACCAGCACATCGTGGAGTACGATGGCTGCGCCAACTTTATGAAGGGCGCCTTTGAGACGGCAGATAAGATCACCACCGTCAGCCCCACCTACGCACAGGAGATCCTGGACCCCTGGTTCAGCTACGGTCTGGATGCCCTGCTGCGGGAAAAGCAGTATAAGCTCTGCGGCATCCTGAACGGCATCGATATGGAGGCCAATAACCCTGCCACCGACCCCAAGATCCCCTTCAACTACGATGTGACCAACGTTGAAGAGGGCAAGGCAAAGTGCAAGGAGGCCCTGCAGGACAAGTTTGGCCTGCACAAGGATGGCAGCCCCGTTTTTGCCATGGTCAGCCGCATGGTCGGCATGAAGGGCTTTGACCTGGTGCAGAGCATTGCCGACGGTCTGGTGGACCGCGGCATCGAGCTGGTCATTCTGGGCAGCGGCGAGAACCAGTACGAGACCTTCTTCTCTGACCTGTGCGCCCGTCACCCGGGCCGCGTGGGCACCTACATCGGCTTTGAGCCCGCCCTGTCTCAGGAGATCTACGCCGGTGCAGATGTGTTCATCATGCCTTCCAAGAGTGAGCCCTGCGGCCTGGCACAGATGGTGGCCTGCCGCTACGGCACGCCTCCCATCGTCCGCGAGACCGGCGGTCTGCGGGATTCCATCCATGACTGCACGCTGGGCGAGGGCAACGGCTTTACCTTTGCCGGTTACAGCGCCCATGAGCTGTACGATGCCTGCTGCCGTGCACAGGATCGCTACTACAACAAAGAGGACTGGAACAACCTCGTCAAGCACGACATGGAATGCGATTTCAGCTGGGACCTCTCTGCCAAGAGCTACGAGGGCCTGTATAACGAGACCGCAAACCTCTGGTAAATCATTTTCAAAAGTCTGCCTTTTGCCGCCCGGTTCGCAGGAGCCGGGCGGCTTTTTTGCGGACTTCTACACAAATTTTACAAGAATCATCCGCAAAAAGCAGCAAGGCACCTTTGCACTTCCGACAGGACTGTGCTACAATGAAAAACATTGACAGCTCTTTCATGTTTTTGAAGAAATTACAGAATAGATGAGGAAAACGATATGAACTGGAAACGTGTCATCAGCGGCGTGCTGGCAGCAGCGATGCTGTCCGCTCTGCCGGTGCGGCTTCTGGTGTCGGCGGAAGGCACGGAGGAGGTCGGGCAGGCCGATGGCTGGCAGGAACTGACCACTCTGGAATCTCTTGACGAAAGCAATACTTTCTTTTACAGCAAGGACGACCAGACGTTTGAAAAGATCACCCACCCGGAAAAGGATGTCAAAACCGCAGACGGCATCGTGGACTATCTGGGAGACGGTGCAGTGGCGGTCGTGACTGACCCGGAGGATGCCGCCTACAACGCCGGTGACCGGGGTCAGAACTACGCATGGTCGGCGGTCGGCTACGGCGACTGGCTGTATGTGGGCACCTGCTACGCCGCCATCGGCAACACCCTCTCCCTGATGAAGAGCAGTCTGGGCGACGAATACGACGACAAGGTGCTTGCCGCCACCTTTGATGCCCTTTACAACGGCACCTTCTTTCTGACCGAGGAGGATGGCGGCCGGCCCAAGGGCGTGCTGGTGAAGATCAACACCAAGACCGGCGAGACCAAGGTGTTGATGTCCGGCTCCTACAACGGTTACACACCCCTGTTCCGCAACGCATTGGAGTATAACGGCAAGCTGTACTTCTGCGGCAGTGTGGGCGGCGGCGGCATCGGCTTTCTGCCCAGCATCTGGCAGGTGGACCCGGCCACCGACGAGTGCAAGCCGGTGTATATCGGTCTGAACAGCGTGCAGGATTATGCCGCAGCCTACCAGCAGGGCATCTCCGTGGGCATCCGCGGGATGTGCGTCTACAAGGATCAGCTGGTCGTCAGCAACGTGACCATGGATGCCGCCACCGGCAAGAGCAGCGCCGCCCTGCTGATCTCCTCCGACCCGGAAAAGGGCTTTACCCAGATCGCGGATTCCGACAGCCTGTTCAATTACCCCGCCTATCACTACGCCGACAGCATCTACGGCGGCAGCATCTGGGATATGGCTGAGTTCAACGGCCGCCTGTATGTTTCCATCTGCACCGGCACCGAGGACAATATGCCGGACGACAACACCATGCAGTCCTTTGCACTGGTGCGGGGCGATCAGAACCCCGACGGCACCTTCACATGGACACCCGTGGCAGGCGATCAGGAAAAGGATGGTGCCCGCTACACCTTCGGCATCGACCCGGAACGCACCCGCTCCGGTGCGGCGAACCTGATCGTGTACAACGACCACCTCTATATTGGTGAGTACAACGATGAAGAGATCGCACTGGAGCGCATCCTCTTTGCCAAGACCGGCAAGAACGCCGACGGTCAGTTTGGCGGAGGGCTGGACTGCCGGTTCATCAACGCCAATCTGGAACAGTCGGTGAACCTGTACCGCATGGACAGGGACGAGAACATGGAGCTTGTGGTGGGCAATGCCACCAAGATGTTCCCCTCCGGCAGCCTGTCCGGGCTGGGGTCCGGCTTTGGGCGCAGCGAGAACCAGTACATCTGGCGGATGCAGGTGTACGATGGCAAGCTGTATGTGGGCACCTTTGACACCAGCAGCATGCTGGAGTGCGTTGGTCAGTTCGTCAACGGCAACCTGCTGACGCGCACCCCTGCGCAGTGGAAGACCCAGTGGGAATACCTCAAGACCCTGATGAAGGCATTGCAGGCGACGGACCCCGACGGCAACGGGAACCCCGACACGCTGGCCCAGACCATCAAGTTTTCCTACAAATTCGTGTTCGAGAACATCACAATCAGCAACATCGCCAGTGCCATCCGGCTGCTCAACTACATGCGCAAGGCAAAGCAGGGCTTTGACCTGTATGTTTCGGAGGACGGCGTGAACTTCCAGACCATCACCGTGGATGGCTTTGGAGACCCCTATAACCATGGTCTGCGGGTATTTGCCGCCACCGACCAGGGCCTGTGCCTTGGCACTGCCAATCCCTTCTACGGCACGCAGGTGTGGATCAAGCGCAAGGACAGCTGACCCCCGCACTTCCAGGATAACGCCGCCCGGCTCTCAAATGAGCTGGGCGGTTTTTGCGTTTTGCACAAGAAACCTACCATATTTTTGGTATTGATGCTGCCGGAGACGGACATACTCCACCGTGGACGTACAATTATGGCGTTAGTGTGAACGAACTATGAAGTTTTACCAAAAATCGGTGGAAAATTGATTGAAAAGTTCAGTGAATTGAATTATACTATCCATATGAGCTTCTTCACCGGAGCGAAACCATTGCGAAAGGGTGCGGCGGGCTGCTGGTTCGGGCCTGCGCACAGAGGGAGGGCGACACCGCATGAAGGGCTGGTACAAGGCGCTGGAAGATCTTGTCTGGCTGACCCAGCTGGGCCTGAATATGCTGCTGCCGCTGGTCATGTGCTTGGGCGGTGCCTGGTGGGCGGTGAACAGCTGGAGCTGGCCGGAATGGGTGTTCCTGCCGGCCATCCTGCTGGGCCTTGCCTCCGGGGCGCAGAACTTCTGGTATTTTGCCAAGGAGCACCTGGACCGCGCCAAAAAGGAAAAACCGAAGCGGGTGGGGTTCAACTCACATCAGTAAACATCACAGGAGGTTCCCCTTTATGAAACTACAGCCGGAATCCAAAAAGGAGCTGACGCGCATCGCCTGCGGCACGGCCATCTGCACCGCTGCCCTGTGGGTGGCCTTTGCGGCGCTGCACCTGGTTGGCTGGGTGAAATTTGATTACACTGTCGTTCTGGGCAGTCTCATCGGCGCGGCCGTGGCCATCGGCAACTTTGCGGGCATCTGCATCGTGTGTCAGAAGGTCATCGACGAGCAGGATGAGAAGCGGCGCAAAGCCACATTACAAGCTTCCTACAACGTCAGAATGCTTTTGCAGGCGGTGTGGATCATCGTGTCCATCGGGGCACCCTGCTTCCAGCCCTTTGCCAGCGTTCTGCCCTTGCTGTTCCCGCGTGTTACGATCTACTACCTGCAAATAACCGGCAAGTACAAGCCCCTTGCACCGGCCGGGCCCTCGGTGGATGTCTCTGTGGAGGACGACCCCGAACCCGCCCCGGAGCCGGAGGCTGAGCCCCGTGACGAAGGGGGTGAAACGTAACAAATGGAACTGAACGGCGCAAAGATCCTGTATACCATCCATACCGATATCCCCCTGCTGGGCGATCTTAAGATCACCCAGACCCTAGTCACTACCTGGATCGTCATGGCGCTGCTTTCGGGCCTGGCCATCTGGCTGGGCAGCAACCTCAAGCTGGAAAATGTCTCAAAGCGGCAGGCCGCAGCCGAGTTCATCGTGGAGCGGCTGGAACAGTTCGTGCACGACAACATGGGGTATCACTTTGACAAGTATATCCCCCTGATCGGCTCGATCTTCGCTCTGAGCATCGGCTGCAACCTTATCAGTGTCATTGGCCTGTGGAGCCCCACGGCCGACCTGAACACCGAGGCTGCGTGGGCCATTGTGGTGTTTGTGCTGATCATGTACTACAAGATCAAGACCAACGGCATCTTTTCCTATCTGAAGGGCCTGCTGGACCCGATCTTCATCATGGCACCCATCAATGTGCTGTCGGAGATCTCGACCCCCGTCAGCATGGCGTTCCGTCACTTTGGCAACATCCTGTCCGGTACTGTCATTTCCACACTGCTGTACTGGGCGCTGGCAAGCCTGAGCCATGTCATCTTCGGCTGGCTGCCCGGCTTCCTGAGCCAGATCCAGCTGTTCCAGATCGGCATCCCGGCCTTTACGGGCCTGTATTTCGACTGGTTCGGCGGCTGCATTCAGGCGTTCATCTTCTGTACCCTGACCGCAATTTTCATCAAACGTGCTGCCGGTGAGGACTAAGCCCTCACAACGGCATCTCCCAAAACAAAAACTTTTTTGGAGGACAAAACTTATGACTGACTTTCAGTACCTTGCTCGTGGTATCGCCCTGGCAGGCTGCGGCATCGGCGCAGGCTGCGCACTGATCGCAGGTATCGGCCCCGGTATCGGCGAAGGCAACGCTGCCGCCGCTGCCTGTGAGGCCGTGGGCCGCCAGCCTGAGTGCAAGAGCGATGTGACCAGCACCCTGATCCTGGGCGTTGCACTTTCCGAGACCACCGGTATTTACGGCTTTGTTACCGGCCTGCTGCTGATCTTCCTGGCACCCGGCATGTTTATGAAGTTCCTGGCATAAGCGGAACCTTTTACAAAAGAACGAAAGGAGACGCTTATGGAACTGTACCAGGCGTTGATCACGCTGGACGGCTGGACCTTTCTGGCCCAGATCTGCAACCTGATGATCCAGCTGCTCATCTTCAAAAAGTTCCTGCTGAATCCGGTCAAAAAGGTGATCGCCGAGCGCAAGGCCAAGGCGGACAGCCAGATCGCCGATGCTGCAAAGCTGCGCACGGAGGCTGAGGCCATGAAAGCGGAGTACGAGCAGAACCTGCAGAATGCCCGCGCCGAGGCCAACCAGATCGTTGCCCGTGCCCAGAAAACGGCCACCGCCCGCGGTGAAGAGATCGTGGGCGAGGCCCGTGCACAGGCCGCTGCCCTGAAGCAGAAGGCGGAGGCTGACATTGCGCAGGAGCGCAAGAAGGCCGTGAACGAGGCAAAGGACGAGATCGGCGGCATGGCCATGGAGATCGCCTCCAAGGTGGTCGAGCGTGAGATCAAGGAAGCCGACCACAAGGACCTGATCGACGAATTTATCAAAAACGTGGGTGAAGCATCATGACCGAGACAGCAAGGATGTACGGCGGAAGCCTGTATGACCTGGCAGCGGAGGAAGGGCTGGAGACCCGCATTCTGGGCGAGCTGGACGAGGCCGTGGCGCTTTTTAAGGCAAGCCCGGAGTACCTGCATCTGCTCAGCACCCCCAGCATCCCCAAAAAGGAGCGCTGCGGCCTGCTGGACGAAGCGCTGCGGGATCGGGTCCACCTCTATGTGCTGAACTTTTTGAAGATCCTGTGCGAGAAGGGCACCCTGCGGGAGCTGCCCGGCTGCGCCCGGGCCTACCGGGTGCGCTACAATCAGGCACACGGTATTCTGGAAGCAGCGGCAACCACTGCAGTGGCAATGACGGAGCAGCAGGTGAAGAGCCTGCACGAAAAGCTGGAAAAGCTCACCGGCAAGACCATCGACCTGAAAACAAAGGTCGATCCGGCTGTGCTGGGCGGCATCCGGCTGGATATCGAGGGCACCGAGCTGGACGGAACGGTTCAGAACCGTCTGGCGGCGCTGCGCAGGGATATCGCGTCCGTGACACTGTGATCCATCGAATTTCCACCCGAAAGATTTTAAGAATTGAGTGGTGAATACAAGACAATGCAACTGAAACCTGAAGAGATCTCCAAGATCATCCGTGCCCAGATCAAGCACTACGAGAATGTCATCGAGCAGAGCGAAGTCGGCACGGTCATCATGGTAGGCGACGGCATCGCCCGGGCCAGCGGCCTGGAAAAGTGCATGGCAGGTGAGCTGCTTCAGTTTGACAACGGCGAATACGGTATGGCCCAGAACCTGGAGGAAAACACGGTCTCCATCGTTCTGCTGGGCTCCGATGTCGGCATCAAAGAAGGTAGCACCGTCAAGCGCACCGGCAAGGTCGTTTCCGTGCCCGTGGGCGAGGCGATGATCGGCCGCGTGGTCAATGCACTGGGCCAGCCCATCGACGGCGCAGGCCCCATTGAGACCACCGAGTTCCGGGCCATCGAGAGCCCGGCCCCCGGCATCATCGACCGCCAGCCGGTCAAGGAACCCCTGCAGACCGGCATCAAGGCCATCGACTCCATGATCCCCATCGGCCGCGGCCAGCGTGAGCTGATCATCGGCGACCGTCAGACCGGCAAGACCACCATTGCATCGGATACCATCATCAACCAGAAGGGCAAGGATGTCATCTGCATCTATGTCGCCATCGGTCAGAAGCGCTCCACCGTGGCAAACCTGGTGCAGAGCCTGACCGAGGCCGGTGCCATGAGCTACACCATCGTGGTGTCCGCCACGGCCTCCGAGCTGTCCCCCCTGCAGTATATCGCCCCCTACTCTGGCTGTGCCATGGGCGAATATTTCATGCACCAGGGCAAGCATGTCCTCATCATCTATGATGACCTTTCCAAGCACGCGGTGGCCTACCGTGCCCTCTCGCTGCTGATCCGCCGTCCCCCGGGACGTGAGGCTTACCCCGGCGATGTTTTCTACCTGCACTCCCGTCTGCTGGAGCGCGCGGCCAAGCTTTCCAATGAGCTGGGCGGCGGCAGCCTGACGGCTCTGCCCATCATCGAGACCCAGGCGGGTGACGTTTCGGCCTACATCCCCACCAACGTCATCTCCATCACCGATGGTCAGATCTTCCTGGAAACGGAGCTGTTCCACTCGGGCGTTATGCCCGCTGTCAACCCCGGCATCTCGGTGTCCCGTGTTGGCGGCAACGCCCAGATCAAGGCCATGAAGAAGGTGGCCGGCACCCTGAAGCTGATCTACTCCCAGTACCGCGAGCTGCAGTCCTTTGCCCAGTTCGGCTCCGATCTGGACGCAGACACCAAGGCCCGTCTGGCACAGGGCGAGCGCATCGTGGAAGTGCTCAAGCAGAACCGCTCGGCCCCCGTGCCCGTGGAAAAGCAGGTGGCGATCCTGTATGCCACCATCCATGATCTTCTGGTCAAGGTCAAGGTGGCTGATGTGGCCGAATACGAAAAGGGGCTGTTTGGCTCTGTAAAGGGTATCAAGGGCGTTACTGTGTCCGACATAGAAAATCTCAAGGCAACCGCTATAAAGGGCTTAGAAGCCCGTGACAGGCTCGAAAAACTGACTTTTGAGTATGAGAGGGTTAAGAAACTTGTGCCGACGATGGACGAGAGAATGAGAGACGCACAGGACAAAATACGCCTTGAACAGTTGGAAAAGGCGTTCCAGCGTCTGCCGGAGCATATTCAAAAACAGCTTTTGCCGGCAAAGGGTAAGAGCCACGACCGGGGACGAGAAAGATAAAAAAGAGCAGGGGTTTCCCTGCTCTATATTTTTTTCAGTTTCAAAGGGTTGCTGTCCATAGTGGTGAAGCGTTTGAGTGTTTCATCAGAGAAACAAGTAACACTTCCATCTGGGTTAATTTCAAGACCGAGTATCTTTGCGATGATGGCGAATTGTGTATCTGATAGGTCAATTCCGTGGCTCTCGCCATTGAAGTAATAGCAAAGTTCTGCTCCTTCCCAATCAATCATTATTCTTTTCCTCCAAAGCTAAAGGCGTCTGTTCCTGCTTGTCTGCTTTAATTTCTTTCTGTTTGGTTCTGCTGAATGTAATTTGGTCAACTGGTTCTTCGCTTTCATAGTAGGACAGCAGGATCTGACGCTTCGTGTCGTTGCCTTTCATCAAGATATTGGGATTTACCAACCAAACACCGTTTTGAACTTTCTTGATGAAATTATTTTCCTGCAACTTCTTCATAATCTTTGCTATGGTCGGTTCACTAACGCCAACGCTCTTGGCGATATGCTTATAAGTGCCAATAAAAGTGTTATTGGCTTGCTGGGTGTTCTCGACTATGAAGATAAATACATCAAGCTGTTTACTGTCTATGATACCGAGAACGGTCAAGAAGTCCATCAGATAGCATTTCCAGAAGTTCTTGGTGCCGTAGGTACGCTTGGTAATCTGGTCTACCCAAATAATCTCACCAGTTTCTCGGTCAACCAATTCTCGTTTCTTCTGACCTACGAGCGTTTGAGTATGACTTATATACTCCAAACTCTTATCGTATTCTGCCATTTTATCCTGCCTTTCTCGGTATGAAATACCATACCATTCACTTAATTTTGATTTTAGTTTTTGCTTTACTTATCACAGTAAAATCTAAAATCTGAATTTATTATAATATAAATTTCTCTTTCAGTCAATACTAAAATATAAATTAAGTAATCACTATACACTTGTTAAGTGAAAGGCAAAGAATAGTTAAGTGCCCAAAATGCCAAAAAACCCAGTAATATCAAGGGTTTGCGGGCATTTTTACTTTGTTTTTCTCTCTTCTAAATATCAAAGTGGGATTGACCCACTTTGATATTTGCGGGGAGACCCCGCACCCCCTTTTTCGTCACCGCAAGTCTATCTTTCTCTTTATCGCTCTGGCTTGTCGTCCGTCAAGGGACGGGGTAGTATTTCCTTGCGGAAATCTCCACCCCTTAAACCCTTGACAGCCGCCATTCTGTCCCGTCCTGCGGCTACGCCGCCAACGGGAAGCTGATGAGTTCATCAGCCCCCCGTTGCCGTCTTGCCATTGTACGGACAGAACCGCCGCCGCTGGTAGCTGCTATTCGTCAGCTTTATGCAGGGCGTCCCCCCCTGCCCCCCCCGCCGCTCCAAAAAGCTGATGTGGCTTCGCCGTCAAAGGAGCGGGAACGGAATCAAGCCCCCATACTTGGCGGTGGAGATTTGCCCGCAAGGGCAAATACAACCGCTTGGGGCTTGATGGAGTGACACGGATTACGCTACCCCTGCAAGGGGCAGGTTCATAACCTGCCCCTCTGCCTTAGCGGCGAGCGTAAAAGTTTTTGCGGGGTGCAGGGGGCTTTTTTCAAAAAGCCGCCCTGCTGGGGAGCCGTCCGCAGACGGCGGGGCAAAGCCCCATTCCCTTAGCCCCCTGCAAGGGCAAGTTTCCATTTCGCAGAAATGGTATAACTTGCTACACCATTTTTGAATGGTATTTACAGCCCCCTTGGAAGGCTGTATAATAGCATTGAAAAATGATGTAAAGGGGGCTTTGGCAATGGCTCATATGATGAAGTTTACAAAGGCGAGTTGTGGGCATATGTTCGCTCATTTCGACAGAAAAGCGGAACATATCTCCAACGAGAATTTGGACAGGGAGAGGACACACCTCAACTACAATCTCGCCACCCATCAGACGATGGATCAGGGCGAGTTTGTACGCAAGAGGTGTGCCGAAGTCCATTGCCAAAACCGAAAAGATGTGAATGTGATGGCTACTTGGGTTGTTACCGTTCCCAAGGATTTGCCCGAACAGGAACACAAGGCTTTCTTCCAGGCAAGCTATGATTTCCTGCAACAACGCTATGGGCGTGAAAATGTGGTGTCGGCTTATGTCCATATGGACGAAGTAACCCCGCATATGCACTTTGCTTTTGTTCCTGTGAAGCATGGCTTCAAAGAGGACAAGAAAAATCCCGATATTTCGACAGAATATCGCAAAGTTTCTGCCAAAGAGGTGTTGAACCGTCGTGAATTGCAGGCTTTTCACCCTGCTTTGCAACGCTATGTAGAGCGGGAATTGGGTCACGAGGTCAGCATACTGAACGAAGCGACAAAAGAGGGAAATAAGAGCATTGAGGAGCTGAAAAGGCAGACTGCCACGGAACGGCTACAAGAAGCCAACGAGAAAGCCGCTCAAATCGTTTCTAAGGCTCGTG
>OIXA01004757.1_pt1 | contig 12711 bp, 10 predicted proteins | sample 1587721 | NCBI WGS metagenome assembly OIXA01 (sample SAMEA3888900, study PRJEB22519) | human gut metagenome | biome: human gut; feature: human-associated habitat; material: faeces | place: Denmark | collected 2013 | reverse complement strand
ACAACGTCTTGAAGGAATATCTTCTTCGTGGATATGCTGTACATCAGCAGATGCTACAAATGGAGCAACGTATTGATAGCAAACTTATGTTGCAGCATGATGAGATGCAACGAATAAAGTATACTCAGGCTAAGCAGCAACAGCAGCTTGATTTCTTTATTCGGACTTCGACACCTCCTGCAGAGATGGTCTTCTTCGAAGGCGATTTCTATACTGCAAGAGTTGCTTTGGAGAACCTTGTTCGTTCAGCCAATCATCGAGTAATCATCATAGATGGCTATGTTTCATCGCTAACCCTGAGTGTGTTAGATGGTCGTAAACCAGAAGTTTCAGCGACTGTTTATACTGCAGGTGTAGGTCAAGGAATGCAACGTCTCATGGATGAGCATGACCGCCTCTTCCCCGACAATCATATAGATATTAGAAAATGGCGAAACGAGTCCCATGACCGCTGGCTTATCATAGATGACCGCCTCTATCATTGTGGTCATTCATTAAACGCCAATGGCGGTCATAAGATTTCCGCCATAACCCTGATGGGCACCTCTCCAGAGGTAATCCTCTCAAAAGTAGAATAAAAATAATATTCCTCATTCGAGCGACGACAAGTGCAGAGCGATACTGCAATGAGGAACAATTCTGGTGGGCTTAATCTGCAAGCCCCCTCCATGCACTCACTTTCAGCAATATAATTGCAAGCTGATCTCCATAACAGTTTGGCGGTCCCATCCCGCAAAAACCTGGCGAGGGCTTTGATGCCCCGCCAACCTTATAGCGTAGCGGTTCTGAGCACCGGAGGGCGGTTACATCCCTTGCCCTTTTGGAAAGGGCGAGGGCTTGGGAGTGGGTTAAGGACCCCCTCTTCGCAAGAGGGGGACAGGGGAGTCGAAAAAATACAAGACTAAGATAATTATGAATAAAGAAGAAAGAAATACCTTTCGAAAGGAAATGTTAGGTAAGTTAGAAGAACAATGGGCTAAGAATAATCGCCCTGAAGTCGATCTCTTCTATTACCACCCTTCTGAAGATAAAATAGTCTTATCTCATTCCCTATTCTGGGTAATGACCCAAAACATAAAAGGTAAGGTAGGAAAGGAAAAGTACTTATTGCTTCTCCGCCAATATCAGGAAGAGATGCTCGAAGCCTGGCTTACGGAATCGTCAGATTTCAAAGACCTCTTGCACTATTGCAATGTCATCTATTATAGTAGAATAATAGCATATGTCTAAAGATAATAACAACTTAACAATATTGTCAGGGCAATCAGTACTCTTGCCTTCTCAAAATGAAATTCAAAGGAGAATATATTCTATTCGTGGCGTGCAGGTGATGCTTGATCGTGACCTCGCCCAGCTCTACCAAGTTGAGACAAAAGTTCTTAATCAGGCAGTAAAGCGTAACATGAAGCGCTTTCCTGATTATTATATGTTTCGTTTGACAGAAGAGGAATGGAATAATTGGAAGTCACAATTTGTGACCTCCAATTATATGAGTGAAGATGAAATTCAGGCTATAAAGATGGGAGTCAGACGTCCTCCTTTTGCTTTTACTGAACAAGGTGTAAGCCAATTGTCATCCGTATTGAAAAGTGACCGTGCTATTGAGACAAGCATTCGCATAATCGATGTTTTTGTTGCCATGCGCAAATTTATCTTCTCTAATGCAGGATTATTTCAGAGAATAGAGTCGCTTGAAGCATTTCGTATAGAAACTAAACGAGGCTTGAAAAATATAGATGCTCGTTTTGATCAGATTATGAGTCGTCTAGATGATGGTTCGCTTAAGCAAAAATTGGGGATTTTCTTTGATGGACAAATGTTTGATGCCTTTGTCTTGGTAGAGGAGCTAATCCAAAAGGCTAAACGTAGGATCGTTCTAATTGATGACTATATAACAGCTTCTCTCTTGGATCGTTTTCATAAGCGTAATACAGGCGTAACTTTAGATTGTTATGTGAAAAGTCGATTTGCAACACCTGCTTTATGTGATGCTATAGCAAATTATAACACCCAGTATCCTTTAGAGCCGACAAGACTTCATACCTTTGAGCGTTCACATGATCGTTGGCTTATTATAGACGATATCGTTTATCATTTTGGTGCATCTCTAAAAGATTTAGGAAAGCGTTGGTTTTCTGTCGATATTGTAACAGAACATACAGCAGATGATTTTATTTCGCGCCTGTAAAAGGCAGAATGTTAAAAAATATCCTCATTCGAGCGACGACAAGTGCAGAGCGATACTGCAATGAGGAACAAAAATGGTGGTCTCAACCAGCAAGTTATAGCAAGTTGTCCCCTGGCGGTCCCATCCCGCACAATTTGGCGAAGACCTTTGATGGTCCGCCAACCTTATAGCGTAGCGGTTCTGAGCACCGAGTAGGGCAGTTTCCTTCTTCTCGCCTGAGGTTTCTGTCCCCCGCTAACGGGGGAACCGAAGGGGGTGTAAAGACCATTGAAGAAGACCGAGATGAGAGGTGGAGCCTTCCTTAAGGGTAAGGAAGGACGGGTAGGTTTTCGAAAAAAGTCTTTCCTTGCAGGAGAGACGGAGAGGTAGAAAAAAGCCTTTATCAACAAGGAAGTACGGGATGATTATCAAGTGTATCTGCCATCATCACAAAGGTTGCAACCAAACGAAAGATGGAGAAACCACCACACAAATCTATCTCAATTCCATCAAAAACTCAGAAGTAGATGATGCCAACGCCAAAATACTGGCAGCCCTATAAGCTGCAAAAAAGAATAAAAAGAGGGATTTTGTAAAATGAACCAAAATGAACCATTTTTCCTGAATCTTTACATGAGAGATACAGAAAAACCTAAAACTTTCGTTCAATCAACGACTTAGGAAATTATGTACGAAAAGAATAGTAAAATAATGTTGATTTTCGTAGAATGATATTAATTTTTTAACACGTATAATTTGCTAGTTTCCAACAATTTTCGTATTTTTGCAAAGAGATTCTGTGTCTCTTATATCGAGATTCAGATGAACGACATCAGAAAACGAACTTGATTCGCATGATGAAAGAGACAAATATACAATCAAAGGTTACGTCCACTATTGCAGGGGACGACGGCGAAGCCATGGCAAAAAGTGAAGGATATGTAGCTGAAAATGGTTTTGTAGCAACAGATCCGACGCACTTTGGAAAGACGTATCATGATAAACAGTCGAGTTAAACGTGTTGTCCGTGAGGCTGTTTTCTTACCACCTTTGTCTTTGTGAGAGTTGAGGACAAAAATCTTAATGAAATCCGCTTCCGCTCCGATGTTTATAAGATGCTTTCGGAACCAGGCAAAAGTGCCCCATATGCTATCCCTGATACCAAATTCGACAATTTCAGCGAGCGAGAGTTTGAAGAGAAGGTCTCTCCTTGGGTCACAGTGTTCACTTCTGCCAAGACAACGAGTCAATGAGTAGCTATGGCGTAATCTTGCACTTCCAGTGCCCACCTTACACACAAAGCAAGTTGGTACGCTGCGTAAAAGGTAGAGTCCTCGATGACACCCTCGGTATCGATTGGAAAATCCCAACAGAACATGCCAATCTTTCAGAGAAAGACACAAAGCATGAAATGTTGAAGGACTTCGATTCTCCATTCGATATCAATGTAGATTTATACAAATAGGGTCTTATGGCAGATAAAGAATTTTTAGAGCGAATCCTCTCGATGCTCCCAGAGGAGTTTCAAGACGTTTATGATGATACGATACCAGAGGCAAAGGAGATACGCAAGAAGATAAGGGAAAAGAACTATAAATCCATGTATCTATGTTGAAAAAAACAGATGAGGTGAAGGAGTGTGCTTAGTAATCATTCACCCTAAAAGATAATGCAAACGAACGCAATGAAAGTTGACTTTCAAATTGCCGAGCGCAGCTTATCTTCTGTAAAACGATACAAGAATAACTTTTTGCAAAAAACTTATACGTGTAACTACTTGGTGGGGACGCTGTAATGGTGATATACTTAAAACTATTATAAATAAAATATAATGAGGATATCAAAAATACATATACAGAATTTTCGTAAGTTGAAGAATTGTACCCTCGACTTTGGAGAGAAGCAAACAATTCTAGTAGGAGCCAACAATAGCGGTAAAACATCTTGCATTCAAGCTATCGTTCGCTTTTTGAAGGAAAGCAAGAACTTTTCGACAAGGGATTTTACTTTGTCTAATTGGAAATCTATCAACGAGATAGCTGAAAGTTGGATAAACGATGAAGATTCCCATCCATCTATGAATGATATTATAGATTATCTTCCACAGATGGATATTTGGATTGAGGTTGAAAATAAAGAAGCCTATTTGGTAAAAGACTTGATTCCGTCTTTAGAGTGGGAAGGTAAGACTGTTGGTGTAAGAATTGTTTTTGCGCCAAAAGATGTTGAGGCATTATATGCAAATTTCAAGGCGGCATATACAAATGCCGAAACATTGAAAAATGAAAATGCCAATTTGGAAATCTACCCTAAGGATTTATGGGATTATCTTAATAAGGGAAAACTCAATTCGGAGTTTATATTGAGATATTACATTTTGGATATAAAGAAAGAACCTGAAGATTGTATTGAGGTACAACCTTTGCCAAGTGTTGAATTTGAAGAAGGTAATCCGCTTAAAACTATAATAAAGGTTGATTCGGTAGATGCAGAAAGAGACTTTTCTGATCCTGACTCAAATGACCATGTAAGTAAAAATACATTGTCTAGGCAGCTCCAGGAATATTATGAAAAGCATATTAAGCCCAAAGATTCTCAATTAGAAAAAGAAGATATCGGACTACTCTCTGCATTACAAGAAGCAAATAAAACTTTAGATGACAATATAGGTACAGCTTTTGAAGGACGAATAGAAGAACTAAAAAGTATCAATTATCCTGGCTTCCATGACCCAAGTATAGAAATTCATAGTTATGTTGACATCAAGAATTCTATCAGCCATGAGTCTGCTGTTCAATTTGCTCTTAATGATGAAGGCGAAGGCTTGACTTTACCGGAAAATTACAATGGATTAGGTTTTCAAAATCTTATATCCATGTATTTCAAGCTGATTCAATTTAGGGACGAATGGTTGCATGAAGGGCGAATGGTAAGAACAGAGGATGATGACGACTATATTGAACCAATTCATCTTGTTTTTATTGAAGAGCCGGAAGCTCATCTTCATGCACAAGCCCAACAAGTTTTTGTACGAAAAGCTTATGAGGCATTGTATCCATCTTCAAGGTTTAAAGGAGATAGTCCGTATAAAACACAATTAGTACTAAGTACTCATTCAAACCACATTGTTCATGATGTTAGCTTGAATGATATGAGATATTTTCATCGGGAAGTTTCTAAAGATATAAATATTCCAATCTCCAAAATTGCAAATTTGACAAATGTCTTTGGTGAGGATGAAAAAACGGAACGGTTTGTAACAAGATATATTCGTTTGTCTCAATACGATTTTTTCTTTGCTGATGCTGTAATTCTTGTAGAAGGCTCTGGAGAAAGAATCTTGATGCCAAAGTTCTTGGAGAATGAAAAGATGACAACCAATTATATCTCAATTATAGAGATAAATGGCAGTCATGCACATAGATTTCGTAATTTGGTAGAAAAACTAGACATACCATGTCTTGTTATTACGGATATTGATGCATACTCGAATGCTATAGGGAGTGTACCAACAATGAAAGGTAAAGAGCAAATTTCGAAAAATAGTACATTGAAGGAATGGTTGCCAATGAAAGTAAACATTGATGACTTGTTAGATTTACCTTCTGATAAGAAAATTCACAATAATGTAAGGGTTGCTTATCAGACAGGAATTAATGTTAAGCTAAAAGAAGGCGTTGAAGCCATAGCATATCCTTATACTTTTGAGGATGCGTTAGCATTATCAAATGTTGACCTGTTCAAAAAAGAAGATTTGAAAGGCTTGGCTTTGGTAACCAACTTTAAGAAAATTATTGAGACTTCAAAAACAATTGAAGATTGTTGCAAGGACATGTATGAGACTTTGACTTCTAATAAAAAAGCTCCTTTTGCCGTCAATCTTCTCTATCTCGAACAATTTAAAGAACTTAAAACTCCTGCTTATATCCAAGAAGGATTGGTATGGTTAAAGTCTAAGTTGAACGCAAAACACTAGAGTATGGCTAATGCTGATAACAATATAGATTTGCAATTGAAAGAATGTGTCTCAAATGAGAAAAGAAAATCTTTCTTTTTGTTTGCTGGAGCAGGCTCTGGCAAGACATATTCTTTGGTAAAACTTTTGGAGAACATACAAAATGTATGGGGAAATAAGTTGATGCGTGAACATCGTCAAGTGGCTGTTATTACTTATACGAATGCTGCTACGGATGAAATTATGCGACGAATAGACTATAATTCATTGTTTCATGTATCTACGATTCATAGTTTTGTTTGGGATTCCATAAAGACTTATCAAAAAGACATCAAAGCTCGTTATCTTCAGAGATTACAAGCTAATATTGATGAATTACAGGCAAAAATAGAAGCAACAAAGAATAAGGAAACAAAGACTTATAAAGCCAACCAAGAAAAAATAAATCATCTAATAGAACGAAAGGAAGCTAAAGAAAAAATAGATAAGTTCATCTATAATCCTAATGGAGATAATCTCAAAGCCAATTCGCTGAATCATTCTGATGTGATAGAGATAGGAACGCAAATGTTGCAGGAGAATCGGTTGTTGCAGCAAATAATTACACAACAATATCCTTTTATGTTGATTGATGAAAGTCAGGATACAAGAAGCGGTCTTATTGATGCTTTCTTTACTATTCAAAAGAATTATCCTAATGATTTTACTCTTGGACTAATTGGTGATATCAAACAAAGAATCTATATGGATGGTAAGGCTGATATCAAGAATTTGATTCCTGCTGATTGGGAAAAGCCAGAGAAAGTGAAGAATTACAGATGTAGCAAGAGAATCATTCAATTGGCTAATAAGATCTCTTCGGTATTGGATGGCTCTGAACAACAAGCGAGAGATGATGCTCCAGAAGGTTATGTACATCTGTTTTTGGCCAATTCGCATGATGTTTTGGATAAAATTGCGAAGGAGTTGGATGTGCGAGCCAAAATGAGTGCTATTACTGGTGATGAACAATGGAATTCTGATGTAAAAGTACTAACCTTGGAACATAGTATGGCGGCGGTGCGTCTTGATTTTAAAGACTTCTATGAATTATTTGCTCGTTTGCCAAAATATCAGATGTCTTTTTTGCAAGGAGAAATGACGGATATGACCTTCTTTTCCAATTTAATCTTTCCTCTTGTTTCCATGTTAAAAGAAAATGATGGTATAGGTGTTCTTAATTTGTTGAAGAAAGATTCTCCATTGTTAGAAGCTGTTCCTGATAGGGATTATCCAGAGATGTTAGGCAAAATTAAAAAAGTGCTTGATGAATTGCGTAATTCTAATGTTGAAGAGATGAAAGTTTCTGAAATCATAGAATTTGTGCAGAGGAATATGCTGTTTGCTATTCCTGGACATTTGAAATTGGCTTTAAATTCCAAGGAAGAAGAGGTTGATAAGGATGATAAAGAGTCTTTGGCTTGGGTTAGAGCTTTACAGTTACCTTTGAGGCAATTTAAAGCATACGATGATTATGTCCATGAACGAACACCTTATGCTACACATCAGGGAGTGAAAGGATTAGAATTTCCAAGAGTACTAGTCCTCATTGATGAGGAAGCTGCAAAAGGAAATATGTTCAGCTATGAGAAACTTTTCAATGTTGCTCCATTGTCTCAAACAGATATAAAAAATAAAGAAATGGGTAAGGAAAATTCAATAGATCGTACAAGTCGCCTATTTTACGTAACCTGTACACGTGCTAAAGAGTCTTTAGCAATATTAATGTATACAAGTAATACCGAAAGAGCAAAACAGACCGCTATTCAATATGGTTGGTTTGAGGAAAGAGAAATAGATATATTATAAATATGTTACGCTTAGGTTTATTTTGTATTTATCTATGTCTGATTGTGGGACTAGTGTTTTTAGAAACAGTCCAGCTGCCATTTTCTATTAAGCAAGGTTTCCAATGGAATGGTCTGAATAGTATTTTGGGGATAAATAATATAGTCCCGTTTTTATGTTTGGTGATTTCAGGTTGTGCTTTGTATACGATAAGAGTATTGAAGTATAAGCAGAACAATAGAGCATGTTGCAAACCAAAGCATATTGAGAATATTGCTCCATGGAATTATGATTATGTGCCAACATTTGTCACATTGTTAGCTATCGTTTCTTTCAACTATGAAGGAATAAGGGGATTATTCTTGTTTACAGGTATAATGCTTATAATCTTTGCGATTTTTGCAAATACTTCAATGTTTTATTCGAGTCCACTCTACAGAATTCTTGGATTAAAGATATACCAAGTAGATGATTCTCTATTAGGAGACCACTGTATATTGATGTCTTTTGATAATTTGAGTGATAAAGAGGCATTATTCTGCAGAAAAATATATGAAAATGTTTATTATGTAACTAAATCTTAAGTGATTATGGAAAGGCAAGAATTAATAGATGCTTTACAAAATGTAAATCAAGCAGAAGTTGGAGTGTTTGTCTATTTTGTGATGAAAAATGGTGCTATCGAAATGGCAAACATCAATGAGGAGGCTATTTCTGGTATAAAAAATCAGCTACTTGGAAAGATAAATTCTATAGTAGCAGATTTGAATGACGAGACATTTTCATTTTTGAAGTTAAGCACTGCTGATGAAAGAGAAAATGCTATTTTTGAGTATGATCTTCCTTCGGACAATTATCCTTCTTCGTTTAGGCACATGCTAACGGTTAGAGAAAATGACGAAAATATGGCATATTGGGAAAATTCAATTTTTGATCGTCATGATAGTGTTAGAGACATATATGCTGTTATCTATAGTATTGGTATTGATAATTATAATATTGTAACGTATAGGAAATGTTATAGCATTGAGTCTTTTGAATTGAAGAGTGGCAGTTTCTTAATGTTTCATAATGATAACCAGATGGGATTGGTAGACTCTCCTTTAGTTAAACTAGTTGGAAATTTTGATTTTTTCCTCATCGATGATACCTTTATCATCAATAATTTGAAGGTCTTGGAACAATATGACGATGTTAAAATCGTGATACAAAACCAAGCTAATCAGTATATGAATAATCTTGATGATGTTGATTTCTTAGATGATATTAATGTTTTCCAAGATAGAATTGCTAATGACGTGTCGTTTGCTCGTAAAATCATAAAGATAGCCAGTGCATCTGAGGTTATTTCAAAATACAAAAGTGGAAATATAACAAAACAGGGACTATTTAATTTTATTCAATCTCGTCCAACACTTGCTGAATCTTTGAAAATCAATGAAGGTGTAATTGATTTGAATACAAAAAAGGCTCAGAATGCATTCTTGAGATTGATGGATGATTCCTATTTGCATTCTTTGTTAACGGACATAGATTATATGTCAAATTCCAAAGATCGAGAGAATTAATTAGATCGTAAGTATTCTTTTAGAATGGTATGTGATGGAATGAAACCACAAACTAAAACATTACGTGTTGAATGGACTGGAAAGTGGCGTTCTAGAAAAAGTGAATTGCTAAGCGTTTTAGGGTATGAATGGACCGATAATGAATAATTCCCAATTTTTAATGTTGAGATACTTCATATAGAATTAAAGACTAAGATGAGCTTTGTGCTTTACAATGATTAAGGCGGTCCCATCCCGCACAACATGGCGAAGACCTTTGATGGTCCGCCAACCTTAGAGCGTAGCGGTTCTGAGCACCGGAGGGCGGTTACATCCTCTCGTTCCTGAGGAAAGAGAGGCTTGGTGAGAAAGGTGGAGCTCTCCTTGCAGGAGAGACGGAGAGGTAGAAAAAAAGCATTCTTTAACGGTAAGGAAGGTTTCTGTCTCCAAAAAGGGGAACCGAGGGGGGGCTTAAAGACTTTTGAGGGTAGGTTTTCGAAAGTCTCAATGGGTACATGAGTTTACCGATAAGCATCCTGTTTGGGAAGAAAGTATGATAGGGGATAGGGCAAGGAGCATGGCTGCCTTGTATTATCATAAGATATTAAAAAAATAATGGTAGGTTAGGATATGAACGAAGACATTATACGATTTTTGAACGAATATGCAAAACTTCCATCTCCCCAGTATGCAGTCTTGCTAAGGGGAAAGTGGGGATGCGGAAAAACTTACTTTGTGAAGAATTGGCTTGTAGAGTTTGACAAGTCTAACAAACTGCCAGCCAATGAGAACAGCATCGAACTGAAACCAATATATGTTTCACTCTTTGGTATGAGAGAAATCTCAGATATCAAATCTGCCATTGATAGATGCGTGAATCCATTCTTCTATACCAAGGCTGGAAAAATGCTAAAGATTGCTGAACGTATTGCAAGCAAGATAATCTTCAAGACAGAACTTGATATAGATAAAGATGGAAAAAGTGAAACATCATTCTCTGGAGCGTTGGATTCTCTATCCATTTTTGAGAACGATAATAAAGATGAAGTTAAGGGTGTAAAGTTTATCATCTTTGATGATCTGGAACGTTGTCAGATACCGATGAAGCAACTGCTCGGTTTCATAAACTATTTTGTGGAACATTGCGATTGTCATGTCGTAGTGGTAGGCGAGGAGAAATATCTAGATGATAAGACCCTGCATGATTTGCTCGAATTTAAGGAAAAGATAGTTGGTAGAGAGTTTGAGATTCTCCCTGATATAGAAGCTGCCATAAAGCTATTTGTTTCAGAACCTATGATGGCAACTGATTTCCTCAGTAAAGAAACTGGGATGATTCAACTGTGCTTTGAGTGCAGTGCAACTCATAATTTGAGGTTGTTGCGTCAGTCACTTCTGGATCTCAGTTCGTTGATTTCGGCTTTGCCATCCAAGCTGGTAGAAGATAATCATGACTATTTGCGTTCATTGTTGTCTTGCTATATTGCTGTTTATGCAGAATACCGGAATATAGACAATCGTGGTTATATTATCGATTGGGAAAATTGTGCAGTGAAGGCTTTTGTTGATACCAAGGATGAAGAATCGCAGAAGATTAGGAATCTGATGAGGAAATATAACAGAGTTAATAGCCTTAATCAGTTTGAAGCTTTGAGCAGTGAAATGGTTCCCAAGATAGTAGAACATATAGAAAAAGGACTTAGTCTGGCTCCTATGTTTGAAAAGATTCTGTCTCAGAAATCAAGGAAGCTTACAGCTTTGGAAAGATTAGGTTCATATTGGGACAAGACGAATGAAGAATTCGATGAACTATTTGACTCATTGGTTATGGAATTGAAGGATGGTACTATATCCGAGCCAGCAAATATAGGTAAATCTATAGGTTATCTAGGATATTTCGATGCTATGCATTTTCGTGAATTGCCAGAGAAAGCCATCTCTGATATAAAGAACAGATTGTTGGATACCTATCAATCTTGTACCACGTTGCAGGATTTATTTAAATGTCACTATCAATTTATCCAGGGGTACAATTTTGTAAGGGTACGTGACAAAGACCAAATGAAAACAAAATGTATCATTGAATCTATAACTGAACTCTTTGAGCAAAAGAAGGAAGAACTGCCCGACGATATGCAATTAGCTCTGCGTCAACTATCAGATGAGAATGTAGAGAGTTTAGCTTATATAGATTCTGGTAGCTATCCTGATCACTCTTCTAGTTTTAGAATGCGTCCAATCTTTGCTAAGGAAAATCCACATCAACTCTTTGATTCATTGTGCAAGATGAGTAATAGGGGGCGTAATGCTTTCAGTCGATTTCTTGCATACCATTATGAATTCCATGTGAATTGTGATTTTTCAGATACATTTAAGCCAGACTATGATGTATTGGTAGAACTGAGATATTTGGTTATGGAAGAAGCAAAATCGAAAGTCTCGATAGAGAAATGGTCGTATGATGGATTGATAGAGGGATTGGATAAATCCATCAGAAGGGCGAATGGAGAGTCTAGGATAGAATAAATATATAATAAACTTGCTCCCTTTTTAAAGTGGACTCTGTAATTGAAAAATTAAATCTACAAGTATTAGATGTACAACGATATTCAAATTATAATCATGGCCGGCGGCGTAGGTAGCCGCTTCTAGCCAATGTCAACCCCCGATTACCCAAAGCAGTTCATTGATGTGATGGCACCTTCTTTCTATACCTAACAGGAGAAAGAAGTGGTCGGCAAACTCTTTCCAACCTGCGAGAAGATAAGCATAGACTATGCTGTGATGGAGAAGTCGAAGGATATCTTTACACAGCCAGCCGAGTTCGGCTGGAGCGACTTAGGCAGCTGGGGCAGTCTCCGTACCCTGCTTCCACAAGACGAGAATGGCAATGCCAAGGTAGGCAAGGATATCCGATTGTATGAGTGCAAGAACTGTGTGGTTCATGCAGCCGATAAAAGCAAGGTGGTGATTCAAGGTTTGGTTGGCTATATTGTAGCTGAGAAGAATGGACAGCTGCTTGTCTGCTCCTTGAAGGAGAAGCAGAGGATTAATGAATTTGGGAAATAGAGGACGATAGTGGTGCAATCGGTACCATTGTATTGGGCTTTCCTCCAGTTTGTTTTCTTATTATAAAGGTGTTGTTCTAAAATCATCCCGTCCTTCTTTACCATTAAAGAAGGCTCCACCTTTCTCACCAAGCCTCTCTTCCCTCA
>OIXA01004755.1_pt1 | contig 12714 bp, 10 predicted proteins | sample 1587721 | NCBI WGS metagenome assembly OIXA01 (sample SAMEA3888900, study PRJEB22519) | human gut metagenome | biome: human gut; feature: human-associated habitat; material: faeces | place: Denmark | collected 2013 | reverse complement strand
CCCTCACCCTCTAACTCAAACTCCATCTAAAACATCACCAAAACCACCAGCCATCACAAACCATCACCGCCGTGAAAGCATCCCCTTAATAAACTCAATCGCCTTCTCAAAAATATTCTTCACATCAGACTTCGTAACACCCATATCCTTCAAAGTACTATAAGCATCACTCACATACCCCTTGATCTGATCATCACTCATCTCGATTCCACGGAACTTACTGATAATATTAACCAGCGAACTCTTATCATCCTCATTAAGACTCACCCCAAAATGATCCGCAGCCTCATCGATCCCCTGAGAAATCTCATCATCCGTGATCTGGTTAGAATCAAAAAGCCCCTTCACATAAACAATGATATCCCCAACCTTATCCGGATCAGAAGCAAGAGACCCAACCTCATTATCCTTCAGGATCTCCTCCGCCTGACTCATAACAGAACCGGAATCAGACGCCATAACCATCATCGGAGATGTACATGAAATAACACCCGCAATAACCAAAGCTGTAACCTTGTTCAATCTTCTCATAATATTCAACCTCCATACGGGCACCAGCCCTTATTAAAAATTGCCTTTTACTATTTTTAACTATCTTTTACTGCCTTTTTATTACCTCATCATTACCTTTTCGACGCCCCTCAGTATACCACACACCCCCACCCCTCTGTAAACCTCAATTTTCCCCATTCCCACCCACATCATTCAGACTTTATGTATATCACCAAAAATATATTCACAATATTTTCATATTTTAAACAAACTTTCCTAACATCTCATCAGTAAAATAAAAAATGTAAATTTTTCATTACTTACTTATGTCTGACGCTTCAGACATAACCTCCTTTCTATAACAAATATATAGGTCCGGACAGGAACCCTCTCCAACATTCCCGTCCGGAAACGCAAAAAGAACCCGGAACAGCTGCCCGGGCTCTTTTTGCGTTTATCATATATTAATTTTTCTCATCATAAATACAGTTGGCAAGCATCGCAAACTGCTCCAGTGTCAGCGCCTCACCCCTGATATTCAGCGGAAGATCACACCTGTTGAACACATCCTCGATTTCCTCCTTACTCAGGGAAAAATCTCCGGAATTTCTGATCCCGTTCACAAGCGTCTTTCTCCTCTGGTTAAAAGATGCACGGATCAGACGGAACATAAGCCCCTCATCCTTCACATCCACCGGCGGCTTCTCATAACGCGTCAGCTTGATCACCGCACTTCCAACCTTCGGCCGCGGCATAAAACAGTTCGGCGGTACATTCGCAACGATCTCCGGCTTCGCATAATACTGCACAGCCAGGGAAAGCGCACCGTAATCCTTGGTACCGGGACCAACCTGCATACGGTCTGCAACCTCCTTCTGCACCATGACAGTGATCGAATCCACAGGAACATTCTTCTCAAAAAGCCCCATGATGATCGGAGTCGTAATGTAATACGGCAGATTCGCAACCACCTTCACAGGCTTACCGCCGTTTTTCTCATCTGCGATCTTTTTGATATCCGTTTTCAGGATATCGTTATTGATCACGGAAACATTATCCCAGTCCTTCAACGTATCCTTAAGGATCGGGATCAGCGAACTGTCGATCTCCACAGCAGCCACCTCTCTGGCAGCCTCCGCAAGATACTGGGTCATAGTTCCGATACCCGGACCGATCTCCAGTATAAAATCATCCTTCGTGATACCCGAAGACTCAATGATCTTTTCCAGAACATGCTCGTCGATCAGAAAATTCTGACCAAACCTTTTCTGGAAAACAAAATGATACTTTTGAAGGACTTCAATGGTATATTTCGGGTTACCAAGATAAGGTCTGGCCATATTTTTTACCTCTGCTTTTTCTTATTTTCAGCTGAAATCCTTTTCAAAAAGTACCGTGTAGCCATCACGGTCCACACGCTTCTTGGAATGCTTGAACAATCCGCTCTGAGCTCTCTCCATAGCCTTATCCAGCATGGTCTTCACAGTACCGATGCACATCGGCTGATCCTCCTTCTGGTTGATCCCGATCAGATTATACAGAGCAAGCATGCCCATCTGGTCGATACGGAATCCATTCTCCATGGTATAGACCTTGGCGAAATTAACAAGTTCATCGTTTGTAAATACAGGAATGTTGATCATGGATGTAAACTTCTTCGCAAGCTTCGGATATCTTGCGATCAGCTTACGCATACCGATCTTTTCATCCTCCAGGATCACGATCATTCCCTTTGTGTTTCCGGTCATAGCTTCCTCAAGCTCATCTGCTGTTTCCTGGGAAAGCTGGTTTGCATCCTCGATAACAAGGAAACCGCCGGCAAGCTTGGATACGATCTCCGGAATATCCTTTCCGTTGAGATCATCCGCAAATATATAGGCAACCTTGGAAGCCTCGATATTCAGCTCTTTACAGATTGCCGGGATCAGACTTGAGATCAGTCTCGTCTTACCTGTTTCTCTGCCGCCCATAACGATCACATTTCCGGTCTGGGAGGTCTTGTCTGCTGCGCCCATCTGCACATCGCAGAGTACATCAAGCAGCTGTTCCTTCATTCCGGGAACTGTAACAAAATAGGTGAAAAGCTGTTTCTCTTCATCTGTGAGCTCTTTCTTTCTGGAAACGATCTTTGTAGGATCCTTTTCCGGATGGATCGTAGCGATAAATTTCTCAAGCTGCTCTTCCTCGCTGAGCTCCTCTTCCTCATCGTCCTCTTCCATGGCTTCATCAGAATCATCACCGATGAGACTGCTGATAAAGTCATCCTCATCCTCTTCCTGGAATTCAAAGGCGTCATCACTGTATTCTTCTTCCTCATCAAGAAGATTTTCCTCTTCCGCTGAAGCCAGCGGTTCCTCATGATGAAGCTTCGCTGAAGGCTCTGCTGCCGCCTTCTGCACCTGCTCCTCAGATTCCAGTGAAGGAATCTCCGGAAGCACATCCTCTTCTTCCACCGGCTTCTGTACTCCTGACGGACCATTCAGAAACTCTGCTTCTGCAGCCTGAAGATCCTCCTCAGTAACCGGCTCCTCATCTTCATCAAATACGATATCCGGAAGTCTGGTATCGGAAGTCTCCGTTACCTCTTCCTCCTGCTGAGCGGAGATCTGCGCCATGATATCCTCGATATCTGCCGCATCCGGCTCCTCCGGAACAAATTCATCAGCCGCAATATCCAGATCCTCAATACCTGCCGGTTCTTCCGTTACGTCGGACTGCTGGACATCCGGAGATTTCTCTTCCTCCGGGATATCGATTCCCTGCTGTGTAGCTGCTGCCAGAATAGTATCCTCCAGGTTGAAGTCCTTATCTTTATCCTTCCCGGACCTGTCACCTACAGATGCCGCAATATCCTCGATACTTCCGAAAATTCCGGACGCATCCGGGATCTCCGCGGAACTGCTTGCATTCTCCGGGTCCACATTGATCATGGACTTCGGGATCTTCAGCTCCGGCATACGGATCGTTGCGGAAAAATCAGGCTTGCCTTCCTCATTGAGCGGAACCCCTGCAGGCTTCTCCTCACTTTCCTCATTTCCGGCAGCCTTCTCCTTCATGATCTCTGCAACACTCTGGGACAAAGACATCTCTGTAGCTTTCTCAGCCTCAGCTTCTTCCGCTTCCTGATAAGCCTCTTCTTCCTCTTTATCCTGCTGTTCCTGAGCCTGCAGCTTCATACTTCCGGATGACAGTTTCTCAACACCGGATGCCAGCGGGATCTCATCCACTTCCTGTCCGGAAAACTCTTCCTGCTCTTCAGAAGGCTCATCCGAAGCTTCCTCACTTCTTTCTGCTGCTTCGATCTCCTCAGAATCTGTAAACTCCTCTGACGGTTCTACTGCCGCAGCAGTCTCAGCCTCCGGCGCTTCCGCCTGTTCCGTCACATCCTCAGAGCCTGTGGAAACCTCATCCTGCTCTTCATCCTGCGCAGCTTCTTTTTCCTCCATATCCTCTTCCGCAGATTTCTTATGTCCGCCAAAGATATCACGGAATCCCTTGGAAAGCTTCTCCTGGAATGTCTCCGCACTGTTCAGATCCCGCTCATCATCTACCTGGATAGTATCTGTGACCGGTTTTGCCTCCTCATACTCGCCGGATGCTTCCTTGCTCTCCCTGATCTCCTGCGCCTTTTCCGGCGGGATCAGCTTCGGGATAAAACGCTGTTCGTATTTCTCTTTCTCTTCGCCAGTGAGAACACCCATCCGCTGTTTCAGGTCAAGGGCCTTCATCACATAAGTTCCGTCATTGAACCAAAGGATCATCTCATTGCAGAGATCCAGGCACTTCTGCTTGTCTCCTGCCTTGTAATAGAGCTTGGCCAGCTCATAGGACCAGCGCTCCGTAAATTCCTTCTCCTTATATTCCTCAAGAATACGGATCTGTTCATTCAGAGATGCATTCTTCGCTCTGGCGATCTTATATTTCAGTATATACTGGCTGTTATCATTACCTGCCACTTCTCTGTATTCATCAAAGAATTCTGTGGCTTCACTGATCTGTCCCATTTTCAGGGAAACTTCGATCAGACGGTAAAGTATGTTCTTGCCGATCGTCGCTCTGTGATAAGCAAGAAGAAAAATTTCCTTGCTCTCTTCATAGCGCTTGTTGGCCGCGTAGATCTCGCCCACTACACAAAGGGTACGGACGTTTTTCACACGACGCCAGTCAATGCTGTCAACAATCTGCATGGCGCCTTTGTAATCCTGGGTCTCGACCAGCTTATTGATCTGTCCCAGCTTAACGCGAAACTCCTCTTTATCCAAAATATTCACCAACTTTCCATAATCAGAATCAGTTTACCATATGCATACGGGCTTGTCAAAACCCTTTAGGCATATAAACATGCCCCTTTACCACCTGAAAAACCCTGTTGATCTTGAACTGATGGCTGACAAAATCATCCAGTCCTGTACAGGTGATCAGAGTCTGTATATCGTGGATGCTTTCCAGCAGATATGTCTGCCTGCTGCTATCCAGCTCCGAAAGAACATCATCCAGCAGAAGCACCGGTGTATCCCGGATCTTTTTCTTCACCAGATAGATCTCCGAAAGCTTCAGGGAAAGGGCCGCAGTCCTCTGCTGCCCCTGGGAACCATACCTCCGGATGTCGATCCCGTTGACCTTTACGCAGAAATCATCTCTGTGCGGTCCCACGGAGGTCAGCTTCATCCGAAGATCCCGCTCCCGGTTCCTGGAAAGCTTATCCTCAAACTCCGCCACCGTCACACTTGGCTCGTACAGGATCTCCAGCTCCTCGATCCCGCCGGTAAGGCCTTTATGAAGCCCCCTTGCGATCTCGTTAAGCTCCTCCACAAAGCCTTCCCGCTTCCCGATGATCTTCTTTCCGTAATCGACCATCTGCATATCCCAGACATCCAGGGTACCTTTCAGCCCGGGGTTCATATAACAGTCTTTGAGAAGACGGTTTCTCTGGTTCACGATGTGATTGTAGCCGGCCAGCTCCGTGATATAAACACCATCCAGCTGACAAAGCTCCGAATCCAGAAAATGTCTTCTCTCTCCGGGTCCATTCTTGATAATATTAAGATCCTCCGGAGAAAAAAACACCAGATTCACCACCCCCAGCAGCTCCCTTGCCTTGCGGATCGGCAGCCCGTTGATGGCAACTCCCTTTGCTTTGTTTTTCCGGAGGTGCATGTCTATTTTGTATGAAAGATCGCCCTTCTTCACCATCATTCGGATATGGGACTCCTCATTCTCAAAGCGGATCATCTCCCGGTCCTTGCTTCCCTTGTGGGATTTGCTGGTACCTGCCAGATAAACCGCCTCCAGGATATTGGTCTTTCCCTGGGCATTGTCGCCGTAGAGAATATTGGTGCCCTGATCAAAATTCATCTCCAGCGACTCATAATTCCTGAAATTATTCAGTCTGATGGATTCAATGTACATTCCTTCACCCGATCACATAAATATCTTTTCCATCGTAGGAAATGGTATCTCCAGGATGGATCTTGCGGCCACGGCGGTTCTCCACCTCACCGTTCACCAGTACCAGACCATCATTGATGGCATATTTCGCCTCAACGCCGTCCTCCACAACACCGGCCAGCTTCAGCGCCTGACCAAGCTTGATAAATTCGTCTTTAATTCTGATCTCCAATTTTTTCTCCTCTTATCTCCGGGGTATTTTCTCCGTCAGATTGATCTTTTCTGATCTTCTGGCGGTATTTAAAATCCCCCAAAATACAAATTTCACCGGAAGGCGGTAATTTAAATACCCCCTTCCAGCAGTTTACGCATAAAACAATTTTCAGAACACGATCGCATTCCCATGCACAATCGGTCAAAAACGTTCACATTACCCCAGGTCTTATCTGGCCTGATTCTGGTTGATGTTTACAGGAAGGATCAGGTAAGTATAGTTCTCCTCATCGTCACGGATAAAGCACGGTGCCTTCGGATTTACAAGATAGATCGTCACAGTTTCATCATCAATAACACGAAGTGCATCGATCAGGAATTTCGGGTTGAAGCCGATCATGATATCCTTACCCTCTTTTTCAATATCGATCTCTTCATTCATGGAACCCATTGCAGAATCAATGCGCAGCTCCATATCATCGTCTGTGATGTTGATGATGATCGGTTTTTTATCAACCTCACGTACCAGAAGTGTGGCACGGTCGATACAATCCAGGAACTCTTTTTTGTTGATCTTCAGTTTTGTCTCATAATCACTGGAAAGCATCTGGTCAATTCTGAAATATTCTCCCTCGATCAGTCTGGAAACTACCATAGTCTGATCAAATTCAAATAAAATATGGTTTTTTGTAAAGTAAATGCTGACCTGATCATCCACTTCTCCGGAAAGGATCTTGCTGACCTCGCTTAAAGTTTTGCCCGGAACTACCACCTTACGGTCAGAATAATCTTTCTTAAGAGACATTTTGCGGATAGAGATACGATGTCCGTCTAGAGAAACTACCTTCAGACAGTTATTTTTGATCTCAAAAAGTTCACCGGTCATAAGCTTATTGTTTTCATTTACAGCAATCGAAAAAATAGTCTGGCGGATCATTTCTTTCAGTGTGTACTGAGAGATCGTCAGCGGTTCATCTTTCTCGATCATCGGTAAATAAGCAAAATCTTCTCCTGATTTTCCAGGGATATTGAATTTTGCTTTTTCACAGGTAATGGTTGCTGCATATTTATCATCAGTCTTAATGGTAACATCATTATCCGGAAGTCGTCTGATGATTTCATAGAAGATTTTTGCATCAAGAGCAACTTTACCTTTTTCTTCAATAGTACCCTCAACAATCGTTTCAATTCCCAGCTCCATATCGTTGGTGGTAAATTTGATCTGGTTTGTTGTTGCATCCATGAGGATACATTCCAGTATTGGCATGGTGGTTTTTGATGGAACTGCTTTGAGTGCGATACTTACACTTTTTAACAGACTTGATTTGGAGCAGATAATTTTCATAATGTGTATAACTCCTTTTTTGGATAAATTGTGGTTTTTATAAATATATTTATAGAAAAAGTTCGTCGTAACCGCCGTAGGGGGCCAGATTTTGTGAAAAACTCCCGCAGGCCTGATGGTTTCAGGGGTTTTCCGTTGGGATAACTTTGTGTAAAAGTGGTATTTTCGCATGTGAATAACCCGGGGATAAAATTACCGCCGCGTTTTGGCAAAAAAGTTGTACACATCTCTCCACATACAATCAACACGTTATACACCAGTAATGTGGAAAACTTCCCTAACCTTGTGGATTAATCTTCTTTTTCAATATATCAATGGTATTTTTTAAGTTATCGTCGTTCTGCAATTCGTTTTCGATCTTTTCGATACCGTGCATAACGGTGGTATGGTCACGGTTTCCGAGCGCTTTTCCGATATTTTTCAAAGGTGTGGATATGATCTCACGGCAGAGATACATGGAAACCTGGCGGGGCATGACGATCTTGGAGTTTCGTTTGTTTCCGCTTAAGTCCGCAGGTGTGACTCCGTAATGCTCTGCAACAACGGAGATGATGTATTCCGGTGTGATTACTTTTTTCTCATCCGGAGAAATAATATCCTTCAGTGCCTGTTCTGCCAGCTCCAGAGTTACTTCCTTTTTCTCAAGCTTGGCTCCGGCCATGACCTTGTTGAAGGCACCTTCCAGCTCACGGATATTGGATTTGATATTGGTAGCGATATATTTGATAACATCTTCACTGATGTTGTAGCCGTTCATTTCTTCATTTTTATGAAGGATCGCCATTCGGGTTTCGTAATCAGGCAGCGTGATATCTGCGATCAGACCCCACTCGAACCGGGAACGGAAGCGCTCTTCCAGGATTTCCATATCCTTCGGTGGTTTATCAGAGGATATGATGATCTGCTTTTTGGCACTGTGAAGACTGTTAAATGTATGGAAAAATTCCTCCTGTGTGGATTCTTTTCCTATAATAAACTGAATATCATCGACAAGAAGAACGTCGATATTTCTGTATTTTTCACGGAATTTGCTCATTGCCGTGTTATTTCCGTTTCGGATGGTTTCGATCAGCTCGTTGGTAAATTCCTCACTGGTTACATACAAAACACGGCTGTTTTCGTCGTGTTCCAGAATGAAATGAGCGATGGAATGCATAAGATGCGTCTTACCAAGACCGGCTCCGCCATAGATAAACAGTGGATTGTAGGTATCTCCCGGTGATTCGGCAACTGCAAGAGCTGCGGCCTGGGCGAATTTGTTATTACTTCCTACAACGAAGGTGTCGAAGGTGTATTTTGGATTTAAATGCGCCTCTTCGTAACGTGTATCCTGAACCTGTTTATCATAAGAAGTGTTTTTTTCTGTTTTTTTGGGGAGATCTTTTTCCAGAACGAAGCGAACCTCGCATTCTTCCATGCCTGTCAGTACACAGATAGTAACCTGGAGGGGTATTTTGTAGCGTTTACTGATGTAATTGACTCCGATCGCTGCCTGCTCAGAGGGAACAACCACTGTTATCAGCTTTCCGTCAACCTCATAAACTTTCAGCGGCTTGAGCCAGGTATTAAAAGGGACATCAGTCACCTCATATTCAGATTTGACAGTTTGCAGGATCTCCTCCCATTTTTCAATAACAGCGTCCATTTTTTCCTCCCATGAGTATTATAATAACCCCAGTCTGCGACTGGAGATAGATATCCTTTTATATATTACAATGAAAATGGGGTTTTCGCAATGGAAAATCCTTGAGATTTTGGGGAAAAGAATGTGGATAATGTGGGGAAATTACTGTGGATCAGGGTGGATTATTGTGGATAAGAGTTCTGGAGGTTTCCATAAGTCGAGAATTGGTGGAAAATGTGGAAGAATTATGTGTATAAAAAAATCCACCTTAAAAATACCGCAAATAAAGGGTTTTTTTGAAAACGATGTGAACAAACCCTCCGAAAAAGTGGATAGATTTCCGGTCAATCCACAAGTTATCCACAAGTTATCCACAAAATGTGGATAATGTTACGTAAACCATAAGCGCTTTCCACATAAGAGAAAAAAATAAATACCGTAAGGTGGGGGTATTTTATAGAACCCTTGATTTTATCGGGTTTTTTGCAATTTTTACTTGACGAAAAGGAGGTTTATTTATATAATTGAAACGATGTTCTGAATGATAAGTTATTTCATAACAATTAAAAATAGATAAAGGAGGTGCTTTACCTATGAAGATGACATTTCAGCCAAAAAAGAGATCCAGAGCTAAAGTTCACGGCTTCAGAGCTCGCATGAGCACAAAGGGCGGACGTAAAGTATTAGCTGCAAGAAGATTAAAAGGAAGAAAACAGTTATCAGCATAAGCTGCAAGACCGCATTTATGTGGTCTTTTCTTCTATCCGGAGAAATATCCGCGCAGGCGGAATCTAATTAAGGAGGATTCGTTTGATCAGATCAGAGTCCTTAAAGAAAAATCAAGATTTTAAAGTTGTATATCAGAACGGAACATCGTACGCAAATCGGCTTCTGGTGATGTACGTGCTGAAGAATCAGCACATGAAGAATCGTCTGGGAATATCAGTAAGCAAAAAAGTAGGGAACAGTGTGGTTCGCCACAGACTCACCAGATTGATCAGAGAAAGCTATCGTCTCAACGAAACAGATTTTGACAGTAACCTTGATATTGTAGTAGTAGCGAGAGCCGCAGCCAAGGGCAAGAGCTTTCACGAGATCGAGAGTGCTTTTCTGCATCTTGCAAGAAAGCATCATATAACAGGGAATGAACATGATAAAGAAATTTCTGATTAAGATGATAAGGCTCTATCAAAAATATATATCGCCGATGAAGAGAACGAAATGTCCTTATATTCCCACATGTTCTCAATATGGTTTGGAAGCAATCGAAAAATATGGCGCATTCAGGGGCAGTCTTCTTGCGGTATGGAGGATATTGCGATGCAATCCTTTTTCACATGGAGGCTATGATCCTGTGCCATGAATTATTTTGTAACTGTTCGGCCTCTTTTTCCCAGGGCTGAATAGTTACCATTGGACTTTTACAATTGAATAAGAAGTCTAGGAGGAAATGAATTTGGAACTGTTTTTAGCAACAAAAACCGGAACTCCTATTATCGGACAGATCGCGTCTGTGATGGGATGGATCATGGATGGCATATATAAGATGCTTGACGGCCTGTTCGGAATCCAGAACATTGGTCTTTGTATCATTATCTTCAGTATTCTTATCTTTGCCTTTATGACACCGCTGCAGATCAAGCAGCAGAAATTCTCCAAGTTAAGCGCGATCATGCAGCCTGAGATCCAGAAGATCCAGAAGAAATATCAGGGTAAAAAGGATCAGGCTTCCATGATGAAAATGAACGAAGAAACCCAGGCTGTTTATCAGAAATATGGTGTTTCTCCAACCGGTAGCTGTGTACAGTTAGCCATTCAGATGCCTATTCTGTTTGCTCTGTATCAGGTTATCTACCGGATTCCTGCTTACGTTGGAAGTGTAAAGAACATTTTTACTGGTGTAGTTGACAACCTGCTAGCTGTAAACGGATACACAGATATCCTGCAGCAGTTTATCACAGACCATTCCATGACACGAGTACGTCTCGTTATGGACAGTGCCGGAAATGCTACAAGTAACTCTATTGTTGATTTTCTGTATGCACTTTCTCCTGAACAGTGGAAAGAGCTGGCCAAGATGGATCAGTTTTCAGGCTTTTCTGATATGATCACAAGTACTTCTCATGAGATTTCCAAGATGCAGGGATTCTGTGGACTGAATATCGCAGACCAGCCGCTGTACTATATCATGGAATTCTTCAAAAATCATGGTTCTCTGTTACTTGCGATCGTAGCACTTCTGATCCCGGTTCTTGCATGGGCAACTCAGATGCTGAACCTGAAGCTTATGCCACAGGCTGCAACACAGCCGGCAGACGGAAATGATCAGGCCAGCGCAATGGCAAACTCCATGAAAACCATGAACATGGTCATGCCTCTGATGTCTGCATTCTTCTGTTTCACATTCCCGGTTGGTCTTGGTATCTACTGGATCGCCAGTGCTGTCGTTCGAAGTGCCCAGCAGTTTGCGATCAATCGTCATCTTGATAAGATGAACATTGATGATCTGGTTAATGAGAATATGAAGAAGATCGAAGCGAAGCGTGCGAAGGAAGGACTTCCGCCGCAGAAGATCACCAATCAGGCTCATCAGTCCGCCAAGAATATCAATAAACCTGTGATCAATAAGGGTAACAGCGGAAACAACGGTGCTTCAGACAGAGCACAGAAGGTTGATACTGCTTATGAGAAGGCAAGAAGTGCAAAACCGGGCAGCATCACAGCTAAAGCAAATCTCGTAAGAGACTTTGATGAGAGAAATAAGAAGAAATAATCAGGAACGGAGGGGTTCGTAATGGAGGATTACATTCAGTTTTCAGCAAAAACAAAGAATGAAGCTATCACAAAAGCGTGTCTTGAGCTTGGAACTTCCAGTGACCAGCTTGATATTCAGGTTATCAGTGAAGGCAGCTCCGGATTCTTCGGAATCGGCAGCAAACCTGCCGTGATCAAAGTTCGCAGAATCGAGCCAGTTTCTGATATGCAGGAGATCGATGAACTGGTAGAGTCCGTGAAACTGGACGCTATCAAAGAAGAGAAGAAATTAGAAAAGCCTTTTACTCCGGATGTAAAGAAAGAATCTGCACCGAAAGCAGCTCCTGCAGAGGAGAAGAAGCCGGTGAAGAAAGAAGCTGTACAGGTGGAGAAGGCATCCGAAGAAGCACCTGCAAAGGCAGCAGCACCAAAGGAAAGACCTGCAAGGGATTTCCAGGGCAAAGCAAAGCCTGCACGTGAGAAACAGCCAAGAGCTCCAAAGGAGCGTCAGCCGAAGGAAACACGTGAGAGAGCACCGAAGCAGGGCAGACCGATAGAGATCCTCAGCGATCCGGAGAAAATCAGAGAGGTTGAGGAGAGAGCAGTCGTATTTCTTCGTGACGTATTCGGCTCCATGGATCTTGGAGAAGTGGAGATCACATCGAAATACAACACTGCAGACGGTTCTCTGGATGTGGATTTTGAAGGTGAGGATATGGGTATCCTCATCGGAAAAAGAGGCCAGACACTGGATTCTCTTCAGTATCTGACAAGCCTTGTGGTAAACAAAGGCGAGTCTACCTACATTCGTGTAAAACTCGATACCGAGGACTACAGACGCCGTCGTAAGGAAACTCTGGAGAACCTTGCAAGAGGAATCGCCTTCAAGGTAAAGAAA
>OIXA01004754.1_pt1 | contig 12719 bp, 10 predicted proteins | sample 1587721 | NCBI WGS metagenome assembly OIXA01 (sample SAMEA3888900, study PRJEB22519) | human gut metagenome | biome: human gut; feature: human-associated habitat; material: faeces | place: Denmark | collected 2013 | reverse complement strand
ACTCGCGGAAGCGGCCGCGCTGGGCGCGCTCGCCGCGGTAGACCTTGCCGATCTGGTAGCGGCGGAAGGGGAATGTCAGCTCGTTGGCGTGCAGCGCGACGTACTTTGCAAGCGGCACGGTGAGATCAAAGCGGAGGGCAAGATCGCTGTCGCCCTTCGTGAAGCGGTAGATCTGTTTTTCGGTCTCGCCGCCGCCCTTGGCGAGAAGCACGTCGGCGCTCTCGATGACGGGCGTGTCGAGCGGCGTGAAGCCGTAGAGAGCGTAGCTCTCGCGCAGCGTCGCCATGACGCGCTGCATTTTCTTCTGGTCTTCCGGCAGAAGCTCCATGAAGCCGGAGAGCGTGTGCGGTCGGATCTGGGCCATGGGGGAATCCTCCTTTGAATAGAGAATGGATAGCTGGCCGCTGCCGGCTATCCATTCCTCGGAAAAGTTGTAGGGTGTTTTTATTTTTTCTTCGGGTTGACGATATCGCGCCAGTCCAGATCGCCCCGGCGGAGACCCTGCACGAGCACCTCGGCGGTGGCGACGTTGGAAGCGAAGGGAATGCTGTGCTGGTCGCACAGGCGGGCGATGGCGTCCACGTCCTTCGTATTGGCCTTGGGGTCGCAGAAGAAGAGCACGAGGTCGATCTCGTTGTAGGCGATGCGCGCGCCGATCTGCTGCGCGCCGCCCTGCGTGCAGGGCAGATACAGCGTGACCGGCAGCCCCGTCGCCTCGGAAACGAGCTTGCCCGTGGTGTTCGTGGCGCAGATGTCGTGACCGGAGAGAATGCCGCAGTAGGCAATGCAGAACTGGACCATAAGCTCCTTTTTGCCGTCATGGGCGAGAAGAGCGATATTCATGCTTTGGCACCTCCGTATATTTTTGATGATTTGGGCAGATAAAACCTTCTAAATTATAACCGCAAAAAGCGCTATTTGCAACGAAAATTTCGGATTATTTCAGCAGAGAATACGCATTTTCCACAGTGTTGGCGCTGGACTGGAACGTGAAGTAATAATCCACGATCTTTCGCGCGACCGGCGAGAGCGTGGCGCCCGCGCCGCCTTTTTCCACAGCGATCGCGATGGCGATCTCGGGGTTATCTCCGTAAGGGGCATAGAGAATGAACATGGCGTTGTTGACGAGACCTTCGCCGCGCTGCGCCGTACCGGTCTTGGCGGCGGCGACGATGCTGCTGTCGAGCCAATGCTCCTTGAGCGTGCTCGCGGCGTCATAGAGCACGCCGTACATGCCGTACTGGATGTAGCCGAAGATCTCGGGATCGATATCGAGCTTGCTGAGCACTTCCGTTTCACGCTGGAAGAGCGTTTTGGAGTAATCGTAGCTGCGCACTTCCTTGAGAATGGAGGCGCTGTGGCGCGTGCCGCCGTTGGCGATGGCTGCGCAATACTCCGCCATCTGCAGCGGCGTGAATTCGGTGAACGACTGGCCGATGGCGCTCTGCAGCGTATCGCCCTGGAACCAGGAGATACCGGTGTACTGTTCCTTGAAGCTCTGGGTGGACATCTGGCCGGTGACCTCGGGCAGCTCGATGCCGGTGTGCTCGCCGAGACCGTAGAGCTTGGCGTAGTACGCCATCTTGTCGATGCCGAGCTCGTCGCCGAAATAGTAGAAGAAGTAGTTGCAGGAGTAGGTGATCGCCTGCACGACGTTGATCTCGCCGTGGGTGTATTTATAGGTCGAGTAGATCCAGCACTCGGGGGCGTAGCCGGCGTCGATGTACTTGGTGAACTGACCTTCGGTCTTCAGCGTGCGCGTCGGGGAAATGATACCCTCGGCGAGCAGCGCCGTAGCGGTGCAGGGCTTGAACGTGGAGCCGGGGGCGTAAACGCCCATGAGCGCGCGGTTATAGAGCGGGGCGTTCTCGTCCGCGACGAGCGTTTCGTAATTATCCAGCATCGTGGCGGCGTCGTAGGTCGGATAGCTCACGAGCGCGAGCGGCTCGCCGGTATCGACCTTCACGACGCACAGCGCGCCGCCGGAGATCATTTCGGTGCTCTCGGTGCCGTACATTTCGGCTTCCGCAATGATGCGGGCGCGATCTTCGTTGATCGACTCGATGTGCGCGGCGAGCGCCTCCTCGCACACCTCCTGCAGGCCGATGTCCAGCGTCAGATAGACATGCCCGCCGGGCTGCGGCTCCTTGGTGTACTTGGTGCGGAGCGTGACGCCGTCGAGATTGGAGTAGACCTCCGCCTCGCCGTCCACGCCGTGGAGATAATCCTCAAAGGCGTATTCCACGCCGTCCTTGCCGACATAGGCGTCGAGCGAGTAGTCCTTGCCGGCGTAGGTCGCCCATTCCTCCGCCGTCAGCTTGCCGGTGTAGCCGAGCAGGTGGGCGGCGTACTGCGTTTTGTATTCGCGCACATAGGACGAGGAAAGCTCAAAGCCGGGGATGTCCTGCTCCATGAGATAGGTGAGCAGCGGCATCGAAACGTCCTCGGCGAAAACGTAGGGCGTGGTGTTGATGTTGAAGCGGTCGTTGATCTCGTACCGGACGCCGACGATGCGCCGGGCGTCCTCGGCGTTATACTCGCTGCCGACGCTGTAGCGCGTGCGCATCGCCGCGAGGATCTCCACGGCGCTGGAGTCGAGCGGCATGTCGTTCGCCTTGAGCCAGGCGTCGAGCATGCTCTTCTGCAGCGTGTCCATCTCGGTGAACTCAAAGGGCGGGGCCTTTGTGATGGGCAGCGTGTCGGTATAGGTGTCGCCGAAGCGCTCCACGGCGCTGCACAGCTCGAGAATGACCGCGTTCGGGTCGTCCTGGCTGAAGAGCTCCGTTACGTTGATGGACAGGTTGTTGCAGAGCGAGTTGGACACGAGCAGACGCCCATAGCGGTCGAGAATGTTCCCTCGCGCCGCGGCGATGGTGATGTCTTCTTTCGTCTCCGTTTCCCCTACGGCGTAGTATTCGCGCCCGCCGATGATCTGCAGCTTATAAAGCGCGACGAAGTAAACGCCGAGCAGCAGCACAAAGACGACGGCGAGCACAACGAGCCGGATGGGTTTTACCATTTTCTGCATGGAAAGTTCCTTTCAAAATGCGGAGGGGGTGAGATTATTTATACGGCGTAGGCACGTCCCGCGACGAACGCCACGGGAAATTTTTGCAGAGGTAGTACGAGGGAAAGAGGAACGGCAGACTCCAGAGCATCTGCAGAAGCGCCGTTACCCAGAGCGCGGCGCTGCTCTGTCCCTCGTAGAAGAGCAGACTGAACATCTGCGCGAACGCGGCGAGAAAGAGCGCCGCCGCGCCCAAGATGCAGTAAGTGAAAAGGCGCTTATTGAGATAAAAATCGCCGAGAAAGCCCGCGATGAAGCCCATCACGGGGAAGAGAACGGTGAACAGCACGCTCTGCGAGCCGAAAAAGAGATCGGAGAGAATGCCCGCGGCCAGACCGAACAGCCCGCCGCCCCAGCCGCCTTCAAAGAGCGCCGCTGCCACGACGAGCGCGGGCAGAAACATGGCCCGCACGCCGAAGAGCGCAACGTGGCTCAATATCACGTTCTGCACGAGCAGCGCGCCGATGAGATACAGCGCATACAAAACGCCGCGCCGGGTCTTCAGCCAGAGCTCGTCCAGCTTCATATCGGAAAGCTGGAAATTGATCTTGTTTCGTTTCACTCGATGACCTCAAAATCTTTGATGATGAAGACCTGCGACAGCACGGAAAGATCGACCGAGGGCTTGACGACCGCGTAATACGACTGGCCGCCCGCCTCGCTGCGCAGCTCCGTGACGGTGCCGACGATGATGCCGGACGGGAACGCGCCGCCGCGGCCGGAGGTGACGACGCTGTCGCCGGTGAAGAGCGTCACATCGTCGGTGAAGTAGCTGAGCTTACAGCAGCCCTCCTTCATGAGCGCATAGTCGCCGACGATCATCGCGGCGATGGACGATTCGCCCACGAGCACGCCCGCGTCCATGTTCACGTCGATCGTCGTGCGCACGGAGGCGTAGTTCTTGCCGACCTCATACACCTGCCCGACGAGCATGCCGGACTCGGTGATGACGCAGTCGCCCTGCTCAATGCCGTTGTCCGTGCCCTTGGAGATCGTAAAGGCGCTCGTCCAGTTGGAGGCGTCCCACGAGGTGATCATGGCGGCTTCGGTCTTGAACGTCGTGTTCTTTTCCAAATACCCGAGCATCGTGCGCAGACGGGTGTTCTCCTCGAGCGCGTCCTGGCTCGAGCGCACCTGCTCCTGCGCCTCGGCAAGCTGGCGGCGGAGCGATTCGTTCTCCGCAAGCAGCTTATCGTAGCGGTAGATGTAGCCGTAAATGCCGCGCATCCACTCCACGACAGAGCCCACGGCGCCCTGAATGGGGATGCGCAGGGCGTTGGCCGCCTCCGGCACCGCGCCGGAGCTGCCGTCCGCCTTCGGGCGCGCGGCAAGGCCTATGAGAAGCGCCGCCACAACGATGATGATCGCCATGCGCACGCCGTATTGCTTCAGATAAGTTTTCAAGGCTTGACCCCCTGTTCTCCCGGGAACGTCCCGGGCGCGAGTAAAAAATCAGAGAAGAGAAATGTCAAATTTGCGGAGCATCTGCCCCATACGGCAGACCGGAAGTCCCATCACGTTGAAGAAATCGCCCTCGATGCGCTCCACAAAGAGACTCGCGAGCCCCTGATAGCCGTAAGCGCCCGCCTTGTCGAGCGGCTCACCGGTGGCGATGTAGGCATGGATCTCCGCGTCGGTGAGAGCGCGGAAATGGACGGAGGTACACTCGCTCTCCGCGAGCACCTTTTCCCCCTCACGGATGCACACGCCGCTCCATACGCGGTGCTCCCGCCCGGAGAGAGCGCGCAGCATAGCCTGCGCCCGCTCCGCCGTGCCGGGCTTTCCGAGCACCTCGCCGTCCAGCTCCACGAGCGTGTCGGCGGCGAGGATCACGGCGGCGGGATCGTTTAGGCGCTGCGCCACCTCCTCCGCCTTCTGCGCGGCGAGCGCCTTTACCCGCTCGCCGGGCGTGAGCTCCGGCGGCGCGCTCTCTTCGCCCTGCGCGGGGAGGATCTCATAGTTTATGCCGAATTTATCGAGCAGCTCCCGCCGCCGGGGCGAGCCGGAGGCGAGGATCAGACGTTTGTTACAGTACGCCACGGTAATACAGTCCTCTCGTTATGCCGTTGGGCTTATAATGCGTGCCCTGGATGTAGCTCTCGGCAACTTCCAGACATTCGCGCGCGCTCTCCGTGGAGAAGCACAGCCGCACCGCCCAGAGACCGAGATCGATCCACTCCTGCGTCACGTCGCCGAGCCAGAGCTTACGCGCCGCCCAAACGGTGTTGCGGCAGCCGAAGTGCTTCGTCACCGGCCATACGCCGCCGCGCGTGTCGGCCATCTGGCCGGGCGTGGTGCAGGTGCACCGTCCGGCGCTTGCCTTCAAAAGGCAGGTCTGCGTCACCATGACGGGCAGACGGCCGTATATGGCGAGCTCGGCGTCCATACACTTGGGCATCTCACGGATGTCGGCAAACGTCAGCTCCGGCGAGAGCATCGCCGAGAGAAAGCCCGCCGACGCCATGCCGGAAAGGGTATAGCTGTTCATCACGGCGAGATCAAAGTCGCCGCGGATGCGGAAGCCCTCCTGTCCCGCCATCATCGCGAGACCGAGATTTCCGGTGAGCGCCTGCGTGACGCCGCTCTCATGCACCTTTGCAAGAAGCGCGCGCAGCTCGCTCTCCTCCTTTTCGCCGAACGCAACGGAGGGGAGCGCGGCGACGATCTCCGCGCCGTTTTCGCGGAACGCATCGGCGACCGACGGATTTTCCGCGAGCAGCTCGAGCGGGACGTATACGCACTCCGGACAGAGCGCGGCCAGCTCCGGCGTCATCTGCGCGGCGGTCTGGAACGAAAAGTTGATCGCGGGCAGGTGCGGCGCGGGGGCGATGCGCGGCGTCTCGGGAAAGTCGCCCTCTTTGCGGTCCGGGAGCTTGGCGCGCTCCTCGGAGAGCTTATACAAAAGACGGCGGCGGGCCTCGTCCAGTTCGATGCCGGATACCCGGAGCTTTTCTCCCGCGGGAGACTGCACGCGCACTTCGGTGCAGCGGAACGGCGTTCCGGCCGTGCGGTACATCGCCTCGCGCAGACCGTCCTCGGTGAGCTCCACGTCGCCGGCATCGTCCGGTACGGGGCCTTCGATCGCGGCGATGGTCTTGTCCGTATCCTGCGCGCCGAGAATGACGCTCGAGTGCGAGTCCTTCGCCGCGACCGCAAAGCTCACGCCGACGCGGCGCGCCTCGCCGGACGTATAGTTCCGGCGCTGCTCCGCGCAGACGGCCTCGGTCTCGCCGGGGATCTTCTCCGGCGCTTCGGCGGTTTCGTAAAGATCTTTTTTCGCCGCGCCCCACGGGAGGAACACGCGCTCCAGGCGCTCCAGCTCCGGCTCGGCGGGCAGCTGGCTTTCGCGGATGGCGGTCGCCCACACGTCCGTGAACGCGGAGACATACTCGCTCCGGCGCTCGCGGCTGCCGATGGCGAGACAGGCTGCGCCCGCGTCGATGAGATCCCGGCACGCGGAAAGCATGCAGCGGTCCTTCCAGCTCAGAGGCGTCGTATCCCAGCGGCCGCCGAGCGTGTACTGCTCGCGGCAGAGCTCGCTGCAAAGGCCGCGCTCGGCGCTCTCGCGCCCGGCAAAGGCGCTCATGCGGCACGTGCCGCACGCGGCGGCGCAAAGCGGCGTCTGCACCCACACGGCCGTCTCGATCGGACATTGCGCCATGCGGCGGATATCCTCGAGCGGGAGATCGGGGGGCAGGAAAACGCGCCGGAAGCCGAGCCGCTGCGCAATGGCCGCGCTCTCCGGCGTATAGAAGCCGAGATGCGCGTCGGCAAAAAGCGGCATCTCCGGCAGAAGCGAGCGGAGAATGCGGAAAAGGCCGAGATCGCGGACGATGATCGCGTCCACGCCGCAGCGCTGCGCGCGCAGGGCAAGGCCCGCGGCTTTGTTCAGCTCGTCCTCGCGGACGGGGATGTTGAGCGCGAGATACGCGCGGCAGCCGCGGATGCGGCAGTAGCGCACGACCGACTCAAATTCGCTGTTCGGAATGTTCTCCGTCCGGCGGCAGCCAGTCAGATCCTCAAAGCTCAGATATACGGCGTTCGCGCCGCTTTGCACGGCGGCGGTGACGGCCTCCGGCGACCCGGCGGGAGCGAGCAGTTCGACCATAATTTCTTCCTCGTAAACACGGTACCGGGAAAACGGTACTTCTTCAAAATAAGATTATAACACAACGAACACCCTTGCTTCAAGTAGAAACATTATGATATAATATCCGATACACATAGATTATGGGGGACTATACCCCAAAAGGACGAACATGGACGGAAAACGCTATCGTATCCAGGGCGCGAACACGCTCTCTCTCCCGGCGGAGGACGCCGAAAAGCTCCTCGCGCTCGGCGACGGGGAGTGCGCGCTGCTGTATCTTTATATTCTGCGCTCCGGCGGCGTGCTCGATACCGCCGCGGCGGCGCGCGCGCTCTCCCGCACGGGAGAGCAGATCACCGCTGCGGCGCGCCGGCTCTCCGGGGCGGGCCTTCTCACCGCCGGGGATGTGCCTCTGCCGGGACCGGACGAGCTGCCGGTATACCGCACGGAGGATATATTGCGCCGCAGCGCCGATGACGGGGCGTTCCGCGCGCTGCTCGGCGAGTGCCAGCGCGTGCTCGGCCACACGCTCTCGAGCGCCGATCTCAACACGCTTTTCGGCATTTACGACCGTCTCGGCATGACGGCGGAGACGATATTGCTGCTCATCCACCACTGCGCGGACAAGCTCCGCCGCCGCTACGGGGAAGGACGCCTCCCGACGATGCGCGCCATCGAGAAGGAAGCGTTCTACTGGGCCAACCGCGAGATCCTCACCGCGCCGCAGGCGGAGGAATATCTCGCCGCGCTTGCCCGGCGCGACGAGGAGATGGAAAAGGTCCGCCACGCGCTCTCGCTCACGGGACGCGACCTGACGCCCACGGAGCGCAAGTACATCGAAAGCTGGCTTTCGATGGGCTACGGCGCGGAGGCGCTCGCCATCGCCTACGACCGCACCGTCATCGGCACGGGCAAGCTCGCCTGGGCGTATATGGACAAAATCGTGAAGAGCTGGTACGAGAAAAAGCTCTTCACCGCCGAGCAGATCGAGAAGGGCGACAGCCGCGCATCGTCGCGCGCCAAGCCCGCCGCGGAGACCGCGCCGCGGCGCACCGGCGGGGACGATCTCGCCCGACTCGAGGGCATATTGAAGAACATCGGGGGGTAAGAGGATATGGAAGGACGGCTTCTGGCGCGCGCCCGCGCCAAACAGGAGACGCTGCGCGCGGAAAACCGCGCGGAGGAGGATCGCCGCCGCCGCGAGATCGCCGCGAAGATCCCGGAGATCGGACGCATCGACACGGCCCTCTGCGCCAATCTGAGCGAGATGGTTCGCATCGCCATGCGGCAGAGCGCCCGCACCGCGCAGGAGCTCGAGAAGGAAAGCCTCGCTTTGCAGGAAAAGCGTTCGGCGCTTCTCGTGCAGAACGGATACCCGAAGGATTATCTCGACCCCATCTATTCCTGCCCGCGCTGCCGCGATACCGGCTGGACGGACGGGAGGATCTGCGAGTGCGTCCAAAAGCTCTACCGCGCCGAGCAGACCAGAGAGCTCGCGCCCCTTTTGAAGCAGGGGGACGAGACGTTTGAAAACTTCCGGCTGGATTACTACAGCCCCGTTGCCCCTGCCTCGGGCGTTTCGCCCCGCGCGCAGATGGAGCGCGTGCTGCGCCTCTGCCGCGCCTATGCCGAGAGCTTCGGCGCGCAGTCGCCGAATCTGCTGTTCACCGGCGAGCCGGGGCTGGGGAAAACGTTTCTCTCCGCCGCCATCGCGCGCGTTGTGGCCGCAAAGGGCTGCGGCGTGGCGTACGATACGGCAAGCGGGCTTCTCGCCTCGTTCGAGCGCGAGAAATTCTCCCGCGATACGGACGAGGTATCGGACGCCGCCTCGCGCGTCCGCCAGCTTATGAGCTGCGATCTTCTCATTCTCGACGATCTTGGCACCGAAATGCCGACGGCGTTCACGCAGAGCGCGCTTTACGCCCTGCTCGACGGCCGTCTGCGCGCCGGAAAGAAGACGATCGTTTCCACGAATCTCGACCGCTCCGGCATCGAAACGCGCTACGGCGCGGCGCTCGCCTCGCGGCTCGCCGGGGAATACGAATGGCTGGAATTTCTGGGCCGGGACATCCGCGCCCAGCGTAAGGAGGGCATCTGAATGGACCGACAGACCGAGATCACGACCCCCGGCGCGCTGCTCAACGAAAAGGGCGATCTCGCCCGCCCCGGCTTTTCCCGCGCGCTCGTGCAGGAATACCGCCGCGCGGACGTGAAGGTCTCGCCCCTGCGCATCAAGGAATGGGATTATTATCTTGTCAACAACGGCAAATTCGCTCTCGCGCTCACCGTGGCGGACAACGGTTACATGGGGCTGGACTCTGTGAGCCTTCTCGATCTCGAAGAGGGCTGGGAGATCACGAAAAGCCCGATGTCCTTCCTGCCGCTCGGCAAAAAGCACCTGCCGGAGACGAGCGTGACCGGCGATGTGCACTCCGCCGCGCGCGGCTACGGTATCCACTTCATTCACGAGGGGGAGAAGCGCGTCCTCATCGCGTATATGAACAAGTTCGGCGAGAGCGCCCTCTCCGCGCGCGTCGAGCTCACCGAATGCCCGGAGGATTCGCTCGTTATCGCCACGCCCTTTGATAAGCCCGGCCATTTCTACTATAACCAGAAGATCGTGGGCTTTCGCGCGAGCGGGTATGTTAATTATAACGGCAAGACGTATACCTTTGAGCCGAGCGACAGCTTCGCCGTGCTCGACTGGGGCCGCGGCGTGTGGACGTATGAAAATACGTGGTACTGGAGCAGCGCGGCGTATGTGCTGCCGAGCGGGACGCCGTTCGGCTGGAATCTCGGCTACGGCTTCGGCGATACGAGCGCGGCGAGCGAAAACATGCTCTTCCACGCCGGTACCGCGCACAAGCTCGGCGGCATCAAATTTGAGATCCCCGGCGAAGCCGAGGGAAAAGAGCGCTATACCGAGCCATGGAAGTTCACGTCCGACGACGGGCGCTTCGAGGCCGATTTTGTGCCGGTGCTCGACCGCGCGAGCTGCACGGACGTGAAGCTCATCAAATCCGACCAGCACCAGGTGTTCGGAAGGTTTACCGGCAAGGCCGTTCTCGATAACGGCACTGTGGTGGAGTTTGCGGATTTTCCCGGCTTTGCGGAGAAGGTGAGCAACAAATGGTGAAGGAAACGGGGTTTTATGCCCTTTTGTCGCGCATGCGGTATATCTCCCGCTGGGGGCTCATGCGCAGCAGCATCCCGGAAAACGTGCAGGAGCACAGCCATGAAACGGCGGTGTACGCCCACGCGCTCGGCATCATCCGGCGCGAGATCTTCGGGAAGGAATGCGACGCTGAGCGCCTCGCGGTGCTTGCGGTCTACCACGACGCGAGCGAAATTCTGACCGGCGATCTCCCGACGCCGATCAAGTACCACGACCGCACGCTCCGCGACGCCTATAAAAAGGTCGAGCACGCCGCGGACGAGCGGCTTCTCGCCATGCTGCCGGAGGAGCTGCGCGGGGCATACGAGAGCGCATTCACCGCATCGGAGGACGAGGAAAAGCTCGTCAAGGCAGCCGACAAGCTCTCGGCGCTGCGCCAGTGCATCGAAGAGCGCAAGGCGGGCAACCGCGAATTTCTCTCCGCCGAGGAGCAGACGCGCCGCGCCATTGAGGAGATGCATCTCCCGGAGGCAGACTGGTTTATGAGGCACTGCCTCGGCGCGTTTGAAAAGAATCTGGACGAATTGGGGACAATGTGACCATGACCGAAGAAAAGAAAAACCGTATCAGTGAGCTGACGCGCATTTCGCGCGAGCGCGCGCTCACGCCCGAGGAAACGGCGGAGCGCCTCGCCCTGCGCGAGGAATATCTGGCCGACTGGCGGCGCGGCACGCTCGAAACGCTCGAAAACGTCTACATCATCGGTGAGGACGGCAAGGAGCACAAGCTCCCGAAAAAGAAATTTTAACTTTGCAGGAGGATATACCCAATGGCAGACAGACCCATCCCGGCGCGCAGCGAAGTGCCGGAGGAATCGACCTGGAATCTCAGGGACGTATTTGAAAGCGACGAGGCGTGGCAGGCGGAGTATGAAGCGTTCAAGGCCGTGCCGGAGCAGATCGAAGCGTTCCGCGGCAGGCTCGGTGAGAGCGCGGAGACGCTTTTGGAGTGGTTCCGCCTGAACGACGCGCTCTCCGTGCGGCTTGAAAAGCTCTACGGCTACGCGAACTGCAAGGGCGACGAGGACACCGGCAACAGCGTTTATCAGGGCATGCGCGCCAAGGCGCTTGCGACACTCGTCGCCATCGACGCGGCGAGCGCGTTTGAAACGCCGGAGATCATGGCGCTCGACGAGGACACGGTGAATCTCTTCTATGCCGCGCAGCCGGAGCTGGAGACCTACCGCCGCAATATTTATAAAATTCGCCGCCGCAAGGCGCACATCCTCTCCCCGGAGGAGGAAAAGCTCCTCTCCGCCGCCGGAGAGATGGCGAATGGCCCGGAAAATATCGCCAGCGTCTTCCGCGACGCCGATCTCACGTTCCCGGCCGTGACCGACGGCGAAGGAAACGAGCGCGTTCTCACGAGCGGGACGTTCGTCCCCCTGCTCATGGGCAGCGACCGCGTGCTGCGCAAAAATGCCTTTGAAGCTTACTATAACCGTTTCGGCGAATTCAAAAATACCGTCGCCGCGGCGCTCGACGGGCAGTTCCGCTCGCTCAAGTTCTTCTCGGACGCGCGGCGCTATCCCTCCACCCGCGCCGCCGCGCTCGACGTGACGGAGGTGCCGGAGAAGGTTTACGACAATCTCATCGAGGCCGTCCACGCGAACATGGACAAGATGTACCGCTATGTTGCGCTGCGCAAGAAGCTGCTCGGCGTGGACGAGCTGCACATGTACGACGTGTACACCCCCATCGTGGCGGATGCCGACAGCGAGATCACCTACGAGGAAGCCAAGGCCACGGTGCTCGAAGCGCTCGCGGTGCTCGGCGAGGATTATACCGATCTTCTGAAAGAAGGCTTCGCCAACCGCTGGATCGACGTTTACGAAAATACCGGCAAGCGCGGCGGCGCGTACTCCTCCGGCAACAGCTACCCGCACCCCTATGTCCTGCTCAACCACAAGGACAATCTCGACAGCATGTTCACGCTCGCCCACGAAATGGGCCACGCGCTGCACAGCTACCACAGCTGCAAGTATCAGCCGGTGAATACCGCCGGGTACGTCATCTTCGTGGCCGAGGTCGCCTCCACCTGCAACGAGGTGCTGCTCATGCGCCATCTGCTCGGCAAGACGACCGACAAGAAGCAGCGCGCCTATCTCATCAATCACTTCCTTGACCAGTTCAAGGGCACGGTATACCGCCAGACGATGTTCGCCGAGTTTGAGAAGATCATGGGCGAGATGAACGGCGCGGGCGAGGCTCTCACGGCGGACGCGCTGAATGAAAAGTATCTCGCGCTCAACAAGCTGTACTTCGGGCCCGACATGGTCTCCGACGACGGCATCGCGCTCGAGTGGGCGCGCATCCCGCACTTCTTCTATAACTACTATGTATTCCAGTACGCCACCGGCTTCTCCGCCGCGGTCGCTCTGGCTGATC
>OIXA01004751.1_pt1 | contig 12727 bp, 7 predicted proteins | sample 1587721 | NCBI WGS metagenome assembly OIXA01 (sample SAMEA3888900, study PRJEB22519) | human gut metagenome | biome: human gut; feature: human-associated habitat; material: faeces | place: Denmark | collected 2013 | reverse complement strand
CCCACTACACCCACTGGTTCCAGCCCCTGACCGGCATCACCAGTGAGAAGCACGATGGTTTTGTCAGCCCTGTGGGCGACGGCACTGCCATCATGGAGTTCTCCGGTAAGGAGCTGGTACGCGGCGAGCCCGATGCTTCCTCCTTCCCCTCTGGCGGTCTGCGCGCTACCTGCGAAGCACGCGGCTACACCGCATGGGACCCCACCAGCTACGCCTTTGTGAAGGATGACGTGCTGTGCATCCCCACCGCATTCGTCAGCTACACCGGCGAGGCTTTGGATAAAAAGACTCCCCTGCTGCGTTCCATGAATGCACTGTCCGGTCAGGCCGTCCGTATCCTGAAGCTGTTCGGCAAGGATGTGGACTATGTCTCCACCACCGTCGGCCCTGAGCAGGAGTACTTCCTGGTCAAGAAAGAGGACTACGAGGCACGTCAGGATCTGATCCTCACCGGCCGCACCCTGTTTGGTGCTCCCTCTGCCAAGGGTCAGGAGCTGGAGGAGCACTACTTCGGCGTCATCCGTCCCGAGGTTTCTGCGTTCATGAAGGAGCTGGACGAGGAGCTGTGGAAGCTGGGCGTGCCCGCCAAGACCAAGCACAACGAGGTAGCCCCCTGCCAGCATGAGCTGGCCCCCATCTACGACACCACCAATGTGGCCATCGACCACAACCTGCTGACCATGGAGATGATGAAGAAGATCGCTCCCAAGTACGGTCTGGTCTGCCTGCAGCACGAAAAGCCCTTTGAAGGCGTGAACGGCAGCGGCAAGCACAACAACTGGTCCATGAGCACCACCCACGAGAACCTGCTGGACCCCGGCGACACCCCCATGGAGAACCTGCAGTTCCTGATCTTCCTGGCCGCTGTCATCAAGGCTGTGGATGAGTACGCCGATCTGCTGCGCACCTCTGTGGCCACCCCGGGCAACGATCACCGTCTGGGCGCCAACGAAGCACCTCCGGCCATCATCTCTATCTTCGTGGGCGAGGAGCTGGAAGCTGTCATCGATGCCATCGCATCCGATTCTCCCTATGCCGGCCCCGTCAAGATGAAGATGGATCTGGGCGTGGACGTTCTGCCCAAGTTCAGCAAGGACACCACCGACCGCAACCGTACCTCCCCCTTCGCCTTCACCGGCAACAAGTTCGAGTTCCGTATGCCCGGCTCTGCCGAGAACCTGAGCGACTGCAACACCATCCTGAACACCGCTGTCGCCAAGGAGCTGAAAGGCTACGCCGACGAGCTGGAGGGGGCCGAGGACTTTACCAGCGCTGCCATCGCTCTGATCAAGCGCACCATCCGCGACCACCGCCGCGTCATCTTCAACGGCAACGGTTACACCGCCGAGTGGGAAGCCGAGGCGGAAAAGCGCGGTCTGCCCAACAAGAAGAACACCCCGGCTGCCCTGCCCGCCCTCATCGAGCCGAAGAACATCCAGCTCATGGAAGACTTTGGCGTCCTGACCAAGGTGGAGATGGAAAGCCGTTACGAAGTTGAGATGGAGCACTACTCCAAGATCATCAACATCGAAGCCCTGACCATGCTGGAGATGGCCCGCAAGCAACTGCTGCCCGCTGTCAACTCCTACATGAGCGAGGTTGCCAACACGGCTGCCTCCAAGCTGGCCGTCAGCGAGGCCATCAGCGTCCGCAGCGAGACCAAGACCCTGCAGAAGCTCTCCGCCGACGCCGACGCCATGAGTGACGCCATCGACACCCTGCAGGCTGCCGTGGATGCCGCTAAGACTCTGCCCACTGAGACCGAGAAAGCCGTTGCTTTCCACTCTGACGTCATCCCCGCCATGGACGCCCTGCGTGCCGCGGCAGACGATGCCGAGACCATCTGCGGCGAGGACTACTGGCCCCTGCCCAGCTACAGCAAGATGCTCTATTACGTCTGATTGTTTCGGTAATCCTGCATCGGTGAGGCTGTAAATAATCTGCCATTCTCCTTTTCCTATTTCTTACACCAGCCTAAAGACCTGCTTCCTGATCGGAGCAGGCCTTTAGGCGTTTTTGTGGGAAGTTTCAGTCTTTTCCAATTTCGTCAGCAAATACCATGATGATCCGCTGCGGGGCGTGGTTCTCTGCAGCGCGGAGGTTTGTTATGAGCTATACGACTCAGCAGGACGTGCTTGATTTTGTGGAGGACAACAACGTCAAATTCGTCCGCTTTGCGTTCTGTGATATCTTTGGCAACCAGAAAAACATTGCCGTGCTGGCCAGCGACCTGACCAAGGCCCTGGAGGACGGCGTCTGCTTTGACGGCAGTGCCATTGCCGGTTTTATGCATGTGGAGGAGAGCGACCTTGTCCTCCGCCCGGACCTGTCCACCATGTGCATCCTGCCCTGGCGTTCTACCGAGGGCCGGGTGATGCAGTTTTTCTGCGATGTGGAAAAACCGGACAGCGCCCCCTTTGGCGGCAACTGCCGCGGCTTTCTGCGGGACATAAACCGCCGCTTCAAACGGCTGGGCCTGACCTGCAACGTGGGTGCCGAATGTGAGTTTTACCTGTTTGAAAACGACGACCATGGCCGCCCCACCCGGGTGCCCATTGATTTTGGCGGCTACTTTGATGTAGCCCCGCTGGACGCCGGTGAAAACCTGCGCCGGGACATCTGCCTGACCATGGAGCAGATGGGCATGGCCCCCCAGCACAGCCACCACGAGAACGGCAACGGCCAGAACGAGATTGACTGCCACTACGCAGGCCCCCTCAAGACCGCCGATAACGTGATGATGTTCAAGCAGATCGTCCGGGCGGTGGCCGCCAGTAACGGCCTGCACGCCAGTTTCCTGCCCAAGCCCCTGCCGGACCAGGCGGGCAGTGGCCTGCACATCAACCTCTCCCTCTCCATGGACGGCCACAACCTGTTTGAGGGCGACATTGCCCCGGACAGTATCCCGGGCAGCTTTATGGCGGGCGTGCTGGCCCACAGCCGGGAACTGACCGCCTTTACCAACCCCCTGCCCAACAGCTACCTCCGCTTTGGCTGCGACGAGGCTCCCCGCTATGTGAGCTGGAGCCGCCAGAACCGCAGTCAGCTGGTGCGCATCCCCCAGGTGCGGGGCGACAACTGCCGCATGGAGCTGCGCAGCCCGGACCCCGCCTGCAACCCCTACCTTTCCATCGGCCTGATCCTGGCCGCCGGCCTGGATGGCATTGAGAACCGGATGGAGCTGCGCCCCCCTGTCAATAAAAACCTGTTCATCCCCTCCGAGGCCGTGGGCCTTGGGCTGGAGACCCTGCCCACCTCTCTGGAAGAGGCCGTGGAAGTGGCAAAGAACAGCGAGTTCCTGCACAAGTTCCTGCCGGAAGAGCTGGCCAAGCGGTATTATGCAGAGTCGCTCAAGCGCTGCGCCGCCCTGAAAAACGCGGCCGACCCGGCGGAATACGAACGCATCCACTACTTCAACGCGATATAATACCATGCACAAGCGTGTAAGAAAGGAGCAAGCAGGATGGGACGTGCTCTGATCGTCAGCGCCGGCGCAAACTCCAACGAGTATCTGTGCGCCCGCCTGACGGAGTTGGGATATACCCGGCCCCTCATCGTGCCCAGCGGGGCGGAAGCTCGGCGGCGGATGCTGGAATCGGACTTTGAGCTGATCGTCGTCAACGCGCCCCTGCCCGATGAGTTTGGCCACGACCTGTGCGCCACCGCGGTGGAAAAGACCGACGCAGGCGTGGTATTCCTCGTCAAAGCGGCGGCTGCCGAGCAGCTGCTGACCCCCATGAGCGAGCAGGGCGTGCTGCTGGTGTGCAAACCGTTTTCCAACACCCTGTTTCTGCAGGCCATCCACATGGCCGCGGCCAGCAACCACCGGCTGCAGGTGCTGCGGCAGGAGAATGCCCGGATGCAGGAAAAGCTGCAGCAGGTGCGTCTGGTCAGCCGGGCCAAGTGCTGCCTCATCGCGGAGCGTGGAATGAGCGAGGCCGAGGCACACCGCTACATTGAAAAGAATGCCATGGATACCCGGCGGGACCGGGCCGAGATCGCGCAGGAAATCCTTGATTCCTATGACCCATCGGGTGTATAATTCTGTGTTGTATGTTTTTGAGTGGGTGCGGGCTTTACGCAACGCGCACCCCTCCACCGGGAAAGTGAACTATATCAAACGTCCATTAGAGGAGGATATTTTATGGCAGAAAAACAGACCAAGTTTATTTTTGTCACCGGCGGCGTCGTCTCCGGCCTTGGCAAGGGCATTACGGCCGCTTCGCTGGGCCGCCTGCTCAAGTGCCGCGGCCTGAAAGTGGCCAGCCAGAAGCTGGACCCCTATGTCAACGTGGACCCGGGCACCATGAGCCCCCTGCAGCACGGCGAAGTCTTCGTCACCGATGACGGCACCGAGACCGACCTGGATCTGGGCCACTACGAGCGCTTCATTGACGAGAACCTGAACAAATACTCCAACCTGACCACCGGCAAGGTCTACTCCAATGTCATCGCCAAGGAGCGGCGAGGAGAGTACCTGGGCAGCACCGTGCAGACCATTCCCCATATCACCGATGAGATCAAGCGCTTCATTTATCGGGTTGGAGAGCGGACAAGTGCGGATGTGGTCATCACTGAGATCGGCGGCACCATCGGTGATATCGAGAGCCAGCCCTTTATCGAGGCTATCCGGCAGGTGGGCCTGGAGGTAGGGCAGAACAATTCCCTGTACATCCATGTCACACTGGTGCCCTATCTCAGGGCCTCCGGCGAGCACAAGTCCAAGCCCACCCAGCACTCAGTCAAGGAGCTGCAGGGCATGGGCATCACACCGAATATTATCGTCCTACGCTGCGACGAGCCCATTAAGGACAGCGGTATCTTCCACAAGGTGGCAGGCTTCTGCAATGTGAAGCTGGATTGTGTCATCGAGAACCTAACCCTCCCAATTCTCTATGAGGCGCCGCTGTATCTGGAGGAGCGGGGCCTGTCCTCCGTGGTCTGTCGGGAGCTGCACCTGCCTGCGCCGGAGCCGGACCTGCGGGAGTGGCGGGCCATGGTCTCCGCCATTAAAAACCGCAGCAAGTCCGTGACCATTGGCCTTGTGGGGAAATATGTGCAGCTTCACGATGCCTATCTGTCAGTGGCGGAGGCGCTGCGCCACGCGGGCTTTTTCCTGGATGCCAAGGTCAGCATCCGCTGGATCGATTCCGAGCTGGTCACGGCAGAAACGGTGGAATCCACTCTCGCCGGTCTGGATGGCATCCTGGTGCCCGGCGGCTTCGGCAGTCGCGGCATTGAGGGGATGATCCTGGCAGCCCAGTATGCCCGGGAAAAGAACATCCCCTATTTCGGCATCTGCCTGGGCATGCAGGTGGCAGTGATCGAATATGCCCGCCATGTGCTGGGCATCGCAGATGCCAACTCCGGCGAGTTTGCTCCGGAGGGGCTGCACAAGGTTATCGATTATATGCCCGGCCAAAGTGATGCGGTGGATAAGGGCGGCACGCTGCGCCTGGGCAGCTATCCATGCTTCATCCGCCCGGGTACGACCATGGAGCGCTGCTACGGCGTGGGGGAGATTTCCGAGCGTCACCGCCACCGCTACGAGTTTAACAACGAATATCGGGAGGCGCTGACAGCCGCCGGCCTGACCCTGTCGGGGCTGTCCCCCGATGGACGGCTGGTGGAAACGGTGGAGCTGTCCGACAGGCCCTTCTATGTGGGTGTGCAGTATCACCCGGAATTCAAGAGTCGTCCCAATAAGCCCCACCCGCTGTTCAAGGGATTCGTGGCTGCTGCCCTGGCGGCGCAGCAGGCCCTGGGGCACTCAGCGGTGGCGCCGAAGGAGCCTGATATCCTTTAAGGCAGGGCTGCCTGGAGAAAAGGGCTTCCGGTTTCCTGCGAAACCGGAAGCCCTTTTTAATCGTGTCTGCCCTTATTAATCGATGGTAAGAAAACTAAAAACAATGCGGTTGCAAATACCTGATTTGCTGGTATAATAATCGCAGCAGCCGCATATAGCGGGCTTGCCAAAGGCCGCCCGGGTGTGTGCCTCAACCGGGATCAACCGCAGGAAAGAGGATGGGATATGGGAACCAGGAACAGGAAAAGTGCCGCCGCGGCGGCGCTTTGTACCGGCGTGATCGGCAACGTCATTTGGGGCTCCAGCTATCTGTTTACACGCATCGCCCAGAATGAGTCCTCCCCTATGGTGCAGCTTGCCTGGCGGTTTGCGCTGGCTTTTCTCCTGCTGAATCTCATGATTCTGTTCGGCTGGGAAAAGCTCCATCTGCGTGGGAAGAAGCTCAAGCCGCTGATTCTCCTTTCCGTTGTAGAGCCGTTGTATTTTTTTTTCGAAAGCTATGGCATTTATTATTCAAACAGCACCTTTTCCGGCGTTATGCTGGCCATTGTCCCCATTATTGCCATCGGTCTGGGGACGCTGATCCTGAAGGAATACCCCACTGCAAAGCAGGTTTTGCTGTGTCTGCTTCCCATTGCCGGTGTGGTTTTGGTGACCATTGCGGGCTCCAGGATGGGGGCCGTGCAGCCTCTTGGCGTGCTGTTGGTGCTGGGTGCGTGCCTGTTCGCTGCGTTCTATCGGGTCTATAACAAGGGGGCGGCTGCGGAGTTCACAGCCTTTGAGCGGTCCTATTTCGTGATCGGATTGTGCGCAGTGGTGTTTGCAGTGGTGGCGCTGGTTGGCGTCCGGGGAGATCTCGCGCCGTTTGCGGCGGCGCTGCACAGCAGAAAATTTGTCATGGCCACCATTTTTCTCAGCGTGTTCTGCTCTGTGGCTGCCAATATTCTGGTAAATTACAGCGCATCCGTGTTGCCCATGGCAATCTTTTCCAATCTGGGTAGTCTGATCACGGTGTGCGCGATGTTCTTGGGGGTCATTTTTCTGAAGGAGCCCGTCAATGTCATGAGTCTCATAGGCTCCGGCATGGTTTTGCTGGGCTTATTTCTCATTGCGCGTACCAATAATGCCCTGCTGCAGGGTAGCCGAGCCCTCCCTGACCAAGAAAAATCCGAAAAGCAATAACGTGTCCAGGCTGCTAACATGCAACAAACAAATTTGGGTCTACAAAAATAAAGAAAGCCCAGGAACCATTGAGATTCCCGGGCACGAACCAGCAGCCTCCCACGTGTGAAGATATAATGAGTGCCGGAAAACGTTGCAGTGCATCATTTCCCGGCGCTTTCGCATGTGCTTTCGGCTCGGTGGGCAATCCACTGTGTCTGCCTGCTTTTCTCCGCATTTGGGCTATGGCTTGAATCAGGCTCCGTGACGGTGCAAGGCGGGATAAAGCTATTTCACAAGCGCAGAGCCCGACCATGCACGGGCAGGAAATGGCAGAAACAAGGCAGTATGAGACATCCTGTTGCCGCCATAATTGCGCTATGAATGAACTGCCTGAAAAAGCCCGCAGGCAGAGTTGATGGAAGCGCATTTCTATGGTAGAATCAAAATAACACACTTTTGGAGGTGCGATCTTGAAAACGGATCCTCTGGCGCAGCTGCGCACAGGTGCACCGCTGACTACCCGTCAGCAGATGTCCCTGACGCTGCAGCTCAGTTGGCCGGCCATTATGGCTCAGCTCGCCACTATCATCATGCAATACATCGACGCAGCTATGGTGGGCCGTCTGGGTGCGACTCAATCGGCGGCGGTGGGGCTGGTGGCCTCCACCACCTGGCTTTTTGGGGGATTGTCTTATGCGGCGGCTATGGGCTTCAATGTGCTGACGGCGCAGCGGGTGGGCGGCGGCCGTTTGGCCGAGGCACGCAACATTCTCAAGCAGGCGCTGGTGCTGTGCTTGGCGTTCAGCGTAGTCATGGCAGCGCTGGCAGCAGCACTGTCCGCGCCACTGCCCGGAATGCTTCGGGCAGATCGGGATATTTGGCAGGATGCCTCCGCCTACTTTTTGGTGTATAGTCTGTTCCTGCCTGCCCTCCAGCTCGACAATGTGGCGGCCGGCCAGCTGCAGGCCACAGGCAATATGCGCACGCCCGGTATCTGCATGGTGGTCATGTGCGCATTGGATGTCGTGTTCAACACCCTGTTTATTTTCCCTTCCGGCACTGTCCGGCTCGGCTCGTTATCCCTCCCCGGTGCAGGGCTGGGCACGGCAGGTGCCGCACTGGGTACAGGCCTTGCCGAGCTGGTGGCGGGGCTGTATCTGTTGTATTTTGTTCTGCGCCGCAGTCCGGTGCTTCGTTTGCAGAAGGGTGAACATCTGCGCTTTAATCGGCCGCAGCTGTGTACAATGCTCTGCATTGCCGCACCTGTGGCATCGGAGAAGGTCATACTGACCACGGCGCAGATCGTTTCTACCGCTATTGTGGCACCCCTGGGCACTGTGGCTATTGCAGCCAATTCCTTTGCCATCACGGCGGAGAGCCTTTGTTATATGCCCGCCTACGGAATTCAGAGCGCTGCAGCTATGTTGGTGGGACAGAGCGTGGGTGCGGGGCGGCGGAACATGGCCCGCCGGCTGGGCTGGGTCACGGTGTTGATAGGCGTAGCCGTCATGATCATCACCGGCGGGCTGCTATATATCTTAGCCCCGCAGATGATGGCAATATTGACGCCGAACCCGGACATCATCGCCCTGGGCGCTCGCGTTCTGCGCATTGAGGCTTTTGCCGAGCCTCTGTTCGGCGCGTCCATCGTGGCCGGCGGCGTGTTTCAGGGCGTTGGCAGCACACTGATACCCACACTTTTCAACTTGGGAACTATGTGGGGGATCCGTATACCGCTGGCATGGCTGGCCGCACCCCGCTGGGGGCTGCCCGGCGTATGGGCAGCCATGTGCCTGGAGCTGTGTGTCCGGGGTGTACTCTATCTGACGCGGCTGGTCGGCAAGCGCTGGCTGCCGCCCGGGGATCAGAACGAGCAGGCATAGCTGCACCAAATATCGGCAGCTATTTTTATACTCCTTATCAGGCTTACCGGCAGTCACGGGCCTGATCCAGTCATCCGCCTTTTATAAATCAAGCATTTCGCTTCAGCCTCAGCAAAGGGTCAAGCCAGTGATTCCGGCTTTCTTGCTTTGTAGTAGAGCAATCCGGCTAAATCCGCCAGACCCCAGCCGATCGGGACAGACCACCAGATGCCGGTGACGCCGATGGCGCCGATGGCGGACAGCAGATAGGCCAGTACAACACGGGTGCCTAACGAGATGACCGTAAGCACCACGCTCATGCCCGGCTTTCCCAAGGCGCGATACAGGCCGTAGAGCAGGAACAGGCACCCGATGCCGCAGTAAAACGCGCCTTCTATACGCAGATACCGCACGCCCTCCAGTATGACTTCGGTTTCTCCGGCATCCACAAAAATCGCCATAAGGGGTCTTGCAAATGCGAAGACGAGGGCGGATATGACCACGCAGAAGGCCATGGAAATACACACGGCACTTTTTAGCCCCGCGCGTATTCGCGCGCTCTCTTTTGCGCCGTAATTCTGTGCGATAAAGGTGGAAAATGCGTTGCCGAAGTCCTGCACCGGCATATAGGCAAAGGCGTCGATTTTTACAGCGGCGGCAAAGGCGGCCATCACAATAGGGCCGAAGCTGTTGACAAGTCCCTGCACCATAAGGATGCCGAGGTTCATGATCGACTGCTGCACGCAGGTCAGCGTGGAGAAGGAGACGATCTCCCGGATGCGCCTGCGCCGCAGGCAACTGACCTTCCATACCGAACGCACCTGTGGGAAGCGCATAAACGCATAAGCGGCGATGCCGATCCCCGAAACATATTGGGCGATCACCGTTGCCTCCGCCGCCCCGGCAACGCCCCTATTTAGCCCGATGACAAGCCAAAGATCAAGGGCGATGTTCAGCACAGCGGAAACAGCTAAAAAGACAAGAGGAATGACGGAATTGCCGATCGCCCGCAAAAAAGAGGCGAAGTAGTTATACAGGAAAACGGCGGGAATGCCTATGAAGATCACAAACAGGTATTCGCGCATATCGCCCCAGACCTCGGCGGGTACCCAGAGGAATGTGCGAAGTCCGTCCAGACAGGCAAACGATAAGATGTTCAGGAGCGCAGTGACGAGCGCTATAAAGAAAAAAGATGCACAGAGGTTCTCACAAAGAGCCTTCTCATCCCGCTGTCCAAAGCGCATGGAAAACAGCGCACCGCTCCCCATGCACAGGCCGAGGATGATGGAGGTCAGAAAGGTCATCAGCGCAAAGGACGAGCCCACCGCCGCAAGGGCATCCCGCCCAAGGAACTGTCCTACGATCAGCGTGTCGGCGATGTTATAGCACTGCTGCAATAGATCCCCTAAAATCATGGGGATGGCAAACAGCAGCATGGACCTGGTGACAGGGCCTTGCGTTAAATCCCGGTTCATGGTACGCCTCCGTATCGTAAGCTAAAAGCTGCGTTTTGCAAGCATTGTAGTGCTTTAAATCTGATCTGTCAATATGGCATTTATGCTCCAAAGAAACGGTGGTATCATCAGCGATAAAGATTATGGAAAGACCTGATTTGCGGAGGAAACAGTATGTATATAAATGGACTGGACAGATTGGATCAACAGGTCGTGCGGATGCACGGTCTCGGCGGAGTTCATCCGCCTGACCCACTGCATTTGGTTGCTGGCGTTCAGCGTTTCCGTAATGCCCTCAGCATCTGCCTTTTCTTTTACCAACCGAAAGAAAATCTCCTCTGCCTGTCGGTCAATGTCCGCAAGATAGGCGCTTAATTCGCCGCCGGTCAGGTAGCTGTCTCCAACCAATTCATACTTCAGTCCTGTGCGTTCATCTGTGACAATTTTTTCCATTCGTATAACCTCCTGTTCCTTTCTGCAATCATTGTAGCCCGAGAAACAGGAAAAATCGAATGTACAGAGGCAGAATCATCGCCTTAGGATTTTACTAAGACGATGATTCTGCATAAAGCCAATATCACGAAATTAAGGAAAAATATAAAAAGGAATTATGCGGCGCTATGTATCCCTGAAAATTGAACATCCATGATTTGATCAGTAGGTTGGTAAATATCAATATTTCTGCCAAACTTCTGTTGCAATTTGGCTTTTAACAACCCAGCAACTTTTTTACCATAAGCATATGCCGTCTTATCTTCGGAAAAAGCAGCTTCGGCTACAATCATTGCGTCGCCCGTATCTTTGCGTCCCTGCCTAGCCATTTCAACCCTGTGTGCATAAAACTTTCTTTTCGATTCATCTTCCGCTTCCGCCATGGCTTCACTGATAAGTGCAATTGCATCCCGCTCAGCCAGTTGCAACCCTTCGTTACTACAGATTTTTACGATGTGGCAGGCATTGCAATAATACATTTCTATGTCATTAAAATGGGCAACTACGCATTTGACTCTAGGGTCAAACTCAATTTGTCCTTTTATTGCTTGTATTTCACTGTCGTACAAGCCATCACGATCCCTATAAATAATCACTGTCAAATTGGGATTGATATTAAGAAGGAAACTTGCAAACATCTTTGCTGATTCTATTTTACTTACGCTGTTATAAGAATAAACCTGAAACTCGTTTCTGCCAAAACCTGAAGACTCCAAAATACCTCTCAAATATTTACGGCTCATTTCAGAGGAGTCTTCCGTAAGGATAACATATTTCAAATCTCCATTTTTTATATGGTCATATTCATCCAACGCACCTAATTCAAGTAACCCTACATAATGGTCATAAGGCGAGCTAGAGATTGTTCCATTCTTTACCAAGAAAAACCGTGCGTCCTCGTGCAAAGCCGACATCAAATGACGAGAGTGAGTAGATATAAGAATCGTTGTCTCAGTTCTATCTGAAAGTGAGACCAATAATGTTGCAAGCGCCCTTTGATTATTTGGGTGCAGATGTGAGTCCGGTTCATCAAGTAATAGAAGGGCTGGCTTAAAATAATTAACATATGCTGCAATTTGAATTGCCTGTAAAACGCCAGTTCCTGCACGGTCGATCGGAAGCATCGGATCGGATGGATTTAATTGAAATCTTACATCAATAGAACCGTCTACATTGGGGTTTGCGCTAATCGTAAAATCTATAGCTGGAAAAATAACTTTCAAATCCGATAGGAAAAGCTCCCATTTCTCTGCATCTTGCGAAAGCAGGTTAATAACATTTCGAAAAACTGTATTTGAATCGCCCTTTGCAGCGATTCTCCTTACTATACCAACGGTTCGTATTTCCTCCTCAAATGGAATTCCAGCAAGGCCAGGAACATACATACAGAAAGGATTCTCTAGTGATGCTAAATGCTGTCCTACAGTTTCTCCTTCAAAACGGGCTGCAATATTCTTATTTCTTCCCTTTCGGAAAGTTGCGGTCACTTTTTCGTTACTGTCTTCAACGAAGGCCACTGAAATTCCTAAATTAATATCCTCTTTAAGAATACCACCCTTTGCTAAAACATATGGATCCTTGACTGGAGAATAGATAAGTTGGTCGGGATAGACAGATGTAGCCCATACACTATTTTTATCAAATTTTGTAGTTTGAGAGTAAAGCTTTGCTGTCTGTGCAACTGATGTAGCAAACTGAAGTGCTTGTAAAACGCTGCTTTTTCCTGAGTTATTAGCGCCAACTAAGACATTGATCTTGCCCAAATCAAGTGTTGCTGATTCGATAGATTTAAAACGCTCGATAGTAATCTGCTTCACCATCACTATCCCCCCATAGACCATCACTAGAATTCTAATGTTGCAAAAATAGAAAGCAGTAACAAATCGACTATATTGATAATGTACAATAAGTTGCGCAAATTGAAAAGAGCATAAAAGAAGACATAGCTT
>OIXA01004747.1_pt1 | contig 12733 bp, 9 predicted proteins | sample 1587721 | NCBI WGS metagenome assembly OIXA01 (sample SAMEA3888900, study PRJEB22519) | human gut metagenome | biome: human gut; feature: human-associated habitat; material: faeces | place: Denmark | collected 2013 | reverse complement strand
GAATTGGAAAATGCTGTTATGCAGCGTGACATCACCAAGAATTGCTTTAGTAATTCTTGCATAGCAAAGTGCTGGCTTTACTCTTTTTTTATGTCATGAGCGAACTTCTCACCGAAATTAGCACAAAATATCAAAATAATGTTATAAATTGCCCTAATAATTGTAGACGAAACAAATATATGCAAGTATAATAGAACTATCAAGTCGCAAGATATGCGCAATCGGATGATCTTGTCTTACCGATATGACAAGCGGGGATAAAGTCATCAAAATTAGAGAAAAGGTATTTTGAAAGGAGACGAAACATGAAAGTAGCAGACGGATTTTGGTTAAGCAAACAGGGTTACAATGTGAACTACGCTTCTCAGGCATACAAGGTGGAGACAACAGAGAATTCCATCAAAGTATTAGCTACACCATATACGGTTTTGAATCGTGGTATGACATTGGCTGGACCAAACCTTGAGATCACATATTCTTCTACTTCAGAGAATATCATCAAGGTACACATCGATCATTACAGAGGAGGATTGGACAACATTCCTCGTTATGAGTTGAATGAGGATACAGGATATACTCCTGAGATCACTCGTACAGAGGACAAGGTAACATTGAAGTCCGGTGATACTCGCGTCGAGATCAAGATCGCAGATGACTGGGAAGTACAGTATTACTACAAAGATAAGCTTTTGACAGGTGGTGCTTGGAGATCAACATCCATCATTAACGAGAGCCAGTATACAGCAAACGCTCGTATGAACACACAGGAAGACGATCAGTTCTTCAACTATCCACAGGATCCTCACACAACATATTTGCGTGAGCAGTTAAAGACGGACATCGGTGAGTGTATTTACGGTTTCGGTGAGAAATTTACTCCATTCGTAAAGAATGGTCAGACAGTAGAGACATGGAACTGCGATGGTGGTACATGTTCTGATCAGAGTTACAAGACAGTACCGTTCTATATCTCTTCTAAGAGCTATGGTGTATTGGTCAACAGCTCTGACAAGGTATCTTTCGAGGTAATGAGCGATACAGTTTCTAAGGTAACATTTACGGTACCTGGTGAGGAATTAGAGTACTTCATCATCGGTGGTGAAAACTTAGAGCATGTATTAGAGAACTATACAACATTGACAGGTAAGCCTGCATTGCCACCGGCATATTCATTCGGTCTGTGGTTGTCTACTTCCTTCACAACAAGCTATGATGAGGAGACAGTAACCAGCTTTATCGATGGTATGGCAGAGCGTAAGATTCCATTGCAGGTATTCCACTTTGACTGCTTCTGGATGAAGGGTTACGAGTGGTGTAACTTTGAGTGGGATGATGAGATGTTCCCGGATCCTGAAGGAATGTTGAAGAGACTGCATGACAAGGGATTGGAGATCTGCGTATGGATCAACTCTTACATTGCACAGCAGTCTAAGTTGTTTGATATTGGTAAAGAAAAAGGCTATTTCATCAAGAATCTGGACGGAAGCGTATTCCAGTGTGATATGTGGCAGCCTGGTATGGCAATCGTCGATTTCACAAATCCGGAGGCTTGTGCTTGGTTCAAGGGTCTTTTGAAGAAGCTGTTTGACATGGGTGTTAATAACATCAAGACAGACTTTGGTGAGAGAATCCCTACTAAGGTAAAATATTATGATGGATCTGATCCGATCAAGATGCACAACTACTACACATACCTTTACAACAAGTGTGTATTTGAAGCATTAGAGGAGTATTATGGTAAGGACAAGGCTTGTCTCTTTGCTCGTAGTGCGACTGTTGGTGGACAGAAGTTCCCGGTACACTGGGGCGGTGACTGCTACGCAGAGTATTCTGCAATGTCAGAGACACTTCGTGGTGGACTTTCTCTCTGCTCATCAGGTTTTGGTTTCTTCTCACATGATATGGGTGGATTCGAGGCTACAGCTCCGGCTGATGTATATAAGAGATGGTGTGCATTTGGTCTGTTGTCTACACACAGCCGTCTGCATGGATCTTCTTCTTACCGTGTGCCTTGGGTTTATGACAAGGATGGCGATACAGAGGCATGTGATGTACTTCGTCACTACGCAGTATTAAAGGGTAAGATGATGCCTTATCTTTGGGCACAGGCTAACAAGACTCATCAGGTCGGTGTTCCAATGATGCGTTCTATGATCATCGCATTCTCTGACGATACTGCTTGTAAGTATCTGGATCAGCAGTACATGCTCGGTGACAACTTGTGCATCGTTCCGGTTATGAACGAGGAAGGCGTTGCAGAGTTCTATGTACCGGATTGTGGAACATGGACAGATATCCAGAGTGGTGAGACATACGAAGGTGGTAAGTATTACACAAGAAAATGTGATTATTTCCAGACACCGATCCTTGCTCGTCCAAACAGCATTGTTACTTATGGTAACTTTGATGCAGAGGGTGCAATGAATGTATTGTATGATTATCTGCAGGATGCAGAGGCAGTAGTATATGGCTTAGAAGATGGTAAGACTGCAACAGCAACTATTTACGACCAGGAATCCAACAAGCTTACTGATATCACAGCAACAAGATATGGTGATAAGGTTACTGTTTCTTACACTGCAACAGACAAGAGCTTTAAGATTACTGTAGCAGGCAAGACTGTTGAGGCAGCAGCAGGTACAACAAGTGTTGACATTACTCTGTAATAACAAAAGAGCATATTAAAGTGTTTCCCCTTAAGCGGACAGGGCAAATATCCCGGTCTCGCTTAAGGGGTTTTTATTTTGCCAAAGAATGGAAAGAGCCGGTCTGGCAGGTTGTGTGCCAAAGAATGGAAAGAGCCGGTCTGACAGGTTGTGTGCCAAAGAATGGAAAGAGCCGGTCTGACAAGTTGTGTGCCAAAGAATGGAAAGAGCCGGTTTGGCAAGCTGTTTGACAAAGAAATGAAACTACGGTATTCTGATATTTATATGAAACGGAGTTTCTCTCTGTGCATGGAGATAACGGGATTGCCTTGCTTTTTGGCTGTCTTGGCGCAGAGTGATGAATAGTGATTAAAGTGAGGATGAGTATAAAGTATGTTTGATGGAAATGGAGTGACAGGGGCAGTTTTAGCGGTAGGTTATTATGCGTTGTTTCTGGGCAGTGGAATGTATATTGGCAGAAAACTTTTGTGCAAAGAACGATATAGTATTGTGATGCAGTATCTGGTGGGAAGTGTCGCCGGTGTCTTGGCATTACAATGGTTTCCTTTGCTTTTTGCCTTTGTGTTTGATTTTTCGATGACAGCACATGTATTGGCTCTGCTATTACAGGTAGTTCTATGTGTGCTGGTTGGTTGGAGATGCCATGGTTCAGAATCTTCACTACAGCAGCATCCATATCGGAAGGTGAACGAATGGAAACGTTTGTTCCGGGAAAATCCGGTTTGGATCTTGATGGCAGTTACTTTTGCCTTTTTTTGCTATTGTCTGTATACACATACGATCGTAGGAAATGCTGATGGCAGTATGCACACGGGGCAGTCCACCTACGGCGATATGAATATGCATTTTAGCTTTATTACCAGTATTGCTAATCAGCAGACGTTTCCGCCGGAGTATTCTTTGCTGCCGGGGCATAAATTATCCTATCCGTTTCTGTGCGACAGCGTTAGTTCCAGTTTGTATCTGATGGGCGCAAGTCTACGACTGGCATACGTTTTGCCGATGCTCGGAGCAATTTTGCAGGTGTTTATGGGATTTTACTGCTTGATCAAATATTGGCTTGGCAGATCAGCGACAGCGTTGATCGCTTGGATCCTATTCTTTTGGAATGGTGGACTAGGATTTGTGTATTTTGACAATGCAGAAAAGATACATAAAATCTTTGCGGAATTTTATATGACACCAACGAATTATTTGGATAAAAATCTGCGCTGGGTACAGGTTATGGTTGACATGCTGATCCCACAGCGTGCGACATTATTTGGCTGGGCCATATTGTTTCCACTGTTGGCGTTTTTGTTCCGGGCGATAGCGGAGCGCAAAAAGAAATTGTTTGTTATGGCGGGCGTGGCGGCAGGTGCGCTGCCAATGATCCATACGCATTCGTTTTTGGCGTTGGGGATGATCTGTGCGGTATGGCTGCTATTGGATCTGACAGATAATAGTCTTTTTGTGACAGGAAAGGCTGCATATGGGCGGAAAGCAGCGTCAGCGAGCAGGGGATCCAGCCGTAGAAATGGCAAAGTGACATCTTCTGGTAGAAGAAATGGCATAGCGACAGCTTCTGGACGCAGAAATGGCAAAGTAACATCTTCTGGTCGAAGAAGTGCAAACGTGTCTGCGTCAACCGGAAATCGCAGGGGAAGCTCAAGTGCTGATGCAACGGTATCAGACAGCTGGATTCGATATGCTCTTTATATTGGACTGGCGTTCTTTAGCGTGATGCAGATGATCAACCGCTCGAATGAGTTTGCAGACAAACATGGATTAGCGATAATGATCATTGGGGTTGCACTGTTTGTCCTGTTTTTGGGATACAAGTTGGTGCGTTATCTGCAAAATAGATTGTGGAAACGTTTGGCATTTACGTGGGGCATTTTTTTGATCGTAGTATTGATATTTGCACTTCCACAGTTATTTATGTGGACATTTTCACAGGCCTCCGGCGATAATTTTGTGCGCAGTCATTTCAATTGGTCCAATAATGGTGATCAGTATATCGTATTTTATCTTAAAAACCTGGGATTGCCATTTGTGCTGCTTTTGCTGTCCTCCTTTGTGGTCAGTGCGAGAAACCTAAAGATAGGTGCGCCATATTTGTTGATTTGGTTTGTGGCTGAGCTTGCGGCTTTCCAGCCGAATGACTATGATAACAATAAATTGTTGTTTGTTGGAGCGGTCTTTATATGCGGAATCGCGGCAGATGCGTTAGTTCAGATTTATGAACGGTACGGCGCTGTGTATTGGTGCAGTGCTATCGGAAAGGCTGGTGTAGTGCTTTTGGGTGCCTGCCTGTTATTTGTTAGTGCAATATCCGGCTTTTTGACGATGGGCCGGGAATGGGTATCTGATTATGAATTATATACCGCATCAGCGGTAAAAGCGTGTCGATATATTGAGGACGAAACTACGCCGTGGGATGTGATCTTGACATCAACGGCTCATAACAGTCCGGTCCCGGCGTTGACAGGACGCAGTATCGTGTGTGGTTCCTCTTCGTTTTTGTATTATCATGGTTTGAACTATCAGCAAAATGAACAGGATGTCGAAACGATGTATACGAGTCCGGCGAGTGCTAAGGAGTTGTTCCGGAAGTATGATGTCAATTATATTTATTTGAGCAATCAAGAGTATGGCACGTATAATGTTGACGTGAATGGATTGTATGAAGTGGCAGATGTAGTCTGGCAAAAAGATGATGTATCCGTATGGAAAGTGAAAGACGAGATATTTGAGTAACGAGTAGACGGTGATAAGGCAGGAGTTTTGCACGGTAAGTGACAGTTGGAAAGTGAAAAATCCAGAAGCAGATAACGGTAGGAAGGTGAAAGATGAGGTTATTAAGAAACAAGTGGAATGTACTAAAATGCGGACGTATGAACTATTGGAAAGAAAGTGTCTTCGTTGTATTGCTGGCGGTAGTTGTGGTCGTGGGACTTGCTCTGCGTGTGACAGCTTCTCAGACAGATAAAGGAAAGTCCGCACAGAAAATAACGGCAAGTGGCGGGAAGCAGACCGGGGCTGTTAAAAATGTCGGGGACAAAAACAGCACGGGAGATATGCCGCAAACAGCAGGGAAATCTATCCAAACAGCAGGACAGAACAACGTGGTAAAACCGGAGGATGCAGTGTATACGTTTTTGCAGGGGCCGAAGTCTTGGGGTAAACGTTTGACTTGGTCCGGGAAATGGGCAGAGACGTATTATGACGGTGGCAAATTCGGTGCATTCGGTTGCGGATTTTGTTGTATGGCCAATATTTATTCGTCGCAGACCACTTATGAGGCTTCTCCGGTAGATATTTATAAGTATACCAAGCGGAACACGATTTACGGTGGTGGCGGTGCAGTCGCCTGGGAGTATATGGAGAGTGCTATGCAGGGTCTTGGCTTTGAGGTGTCCCTACGGCGCAAACCGACATCGTATCGCAAATTTCAAAAGATGATCGCTTCCAATGACTCAGCGATTGTACTTGTCAGCAGCAGTAACTCAGCTTGCTATTGGAAAAATACACCGGGGCATTATGTTACCATCTTTTTATATGACAAACAGAAAGATGCAGTATTTTTGGGAGATTCCGGTGATCCTAAGCACAATCGCCGGTGGGTTGCACTCAAAAAGATTTATCGCTCGCTGAAGACGGAGAGTGATTATCAGGTAATGACGGTGACAGGATATCAGGCATCCAAAGACTTGTGGAAACATAAGAAAGCGAGCGGGACTTGGATACGGCCGGAACAGAAGTAGAGAGCTGTTTTAGGATTTGTTCGTCAATGAGTGCGATGTCATGGTTTGCGAGTATCTATGCAGTCTATGCAGTGGAATATCAAAAAGTGTGGACTTCTGCCGAGAAAACAGGTATAATGCTACAGGGATGAAACGTTGTCAGGCGTATAGCTGCGTGGACGAGTAATCGCACAAGAAGAAAATTCGCTGTCTTTTCGGTGGATACCAGAGCAGGCAGCAGTAGAAATCGGAGGAAATTATGGGATTATTACAGGAATGGAGAGAGTACGCATATGGCGTAGAATTGAACTCCAAAGAGGGAAAAGCAATTTGGGATAAGTATTTCGAGCAGGAAAAAGCCATTTATCAGCAGTTACTTGCGGCTCCGGAGAAAGTGGTATCCGGTACTGTTCAGGAATTAGCAGATAAATACGGCATGGAATTGAATTATATGGTAGGTTTCTTAGATGGAATCAATGAAAGCTTGAAAGAACCGAACCCAATCGAGGAAATGGAAGCTGACACGGTTGTAAAATTGCCGATTGATTTGGAAAGCTTATATTACCATATGGTAGAAGCGGGTGCTGATTGGTTATATGAACTGCCGGAGTGGGATGAGCTGTTGACACCGGAGCGACGTAAGGAGCTTTATCGTGAGCAGAAAAAGTCCGGTACAATTGTTAAGGAGCGCAAGGTTGGGCGTAATGAGCCATGTCCATGCGGATCCGGGAAGAAATACAAATATTGCTGTGGCCGTGCAAAATAATAGTTTGCCGGCAATGATCGCAATACGTAAGTATTGCAAACGATAATATAGGATAAGACAAAGGGGCTGTCGCACTAAGCAATTAGTGTGCAGCCCCTTTTTAATTGATAGGATTAGGGTGTTGTGTAGCGTGATAAAAGCAAAACGCTGGTTTTGCTCTTCTTAGTGAAAGTAGTGTTCGAAAGAAGGAAGCACATCAAGAGTTTGAATGCTATTGTTAGATCGTGCCGGAAGCACATCAAAAGCTTGAAGGCTATCGCTAGATCGTGCCTGTGACAACTAATGTGCTAACACCGGGTGTTGTAACCCAAGCCCCCGTTTCCGGATCCTGCGTAAAGGTGGCAGCAGGTACCGTGATCTGACCAGCGGCAGTGGCAAACAAACCGGTTGTTTCGTTGTACGTATAATTAGTCGGCGCAGTCCATGCGGTTCCGTTGAAGGTTACGGTCAGACCGGATAAGATCGGATTGAACGTATCCGTGATCGTGGCACCTGTTGTGACGGCAGCAGGTGCACTTCCCATATTCTGGATCAGGAAAGTGTAAGTTAAAATGCCGTTTTCGGTAACAGGGACCGGGCTGACAGATTTGGTAATGTTAAGGATAGGCGTGCTTTCTGCAGCAATCGTTTCGGAGATCGTGATCGGTGTAATGCCGCCACCGGTAATTCTTGCGGTGTTTACAACATCCGAACCGGTTGCAAACGGCGCAAATTCATTTACGGCTGTTTCGTAAATAATCGTTGCATTGCCGTTTGCAGGAACGCTAATACCGGATACGGTCAGTGGCGGCCCGGCTTCAACTGTAGGAGCAGTCTGAAGCGTTCCATTGATATAATAATTTATGGTTCCCGGAATATAGGTAAGAGGTGTAACTGTACCGGTACCAAATGTGTAAGCACCAAGATCATCCGTTAAAGTAAGTCCGTTGAATGCTGTTGCACCGGAATTGACAATGCTGATAATATAGGTGACAGTGTCATTTTGTCCGTAAGTGGTTTTTACAGCGGTCTTGGTAGCAGATAAAACTTCCAAAATTTCACCAACTGCAACGTTGGAATTGGTCACAGCATTACCGTAGCGAAGCTGTGCCTGATTTGTAAAACGTGCCATAGTAACCTCCGTTCTGCCGCTTGTTGCAGCGGCATAATCGATAATTGTAAAAAGATGGTTTCATGTGTCTTACCTTACTGTATGAATAATCTTGCAAAATGTGCCAATCCCACGTATTATATAACTAAAACTTTTGCGCAGAAGAAGTATCATTATACAACGATAAAGCGGCAAGGCAATTACTATAGTTCTCTGTCGGCAGAAGCCGCTATATTGAGGTTGCAAAACACTTAGCATGCTTTGACATAATAAGCAATATGTGGTTGCGTGAGATAATGAGGTGTGGGAAGTTTCAGTAAATTATATGTCATAGAGAGGAGTGGTTGTATGTGTACTGCAATATCGTATAAAGCAAAGGATTTCTATTTTGGAAGAACATTAGATTATGAAAGTTCATATGGTGAAGAAGTGGTTATCACGCCGCGGCATTATCAGTTTTCGTATGCGCATATGGGAGAATGCACAACGCATTATGCCATGATAGGAATGGCACACGTCGCAGAGGAATATCCATTATATTATGAAGCAGTAAATGAAAAAGGTCTGGGAATGGCAGGATTGAATTTTGTTGGGAATGCCTGCTATGGAGAATATGAGGAAAATGCCAAAAATGTCGCGACATATGAGTTTATTCCGTGGGTATTGGGGGCTTGTGAGAGTGTGGAACAGGTGAGAGACTATCTGATCGGTCTTAATCTGATCGGGGAGACATTTGCCGGCAAATATCCCGCTTCTTCCCTGCATTGGCTTATTGCGGATGAAAAGCAGTCGATCACCGTGGAGATGGTGGAAGAAGGTCTGCGTATTTATGACAACCCGGTTGGGGTACTTACCAACAATCCGCCTTTTGACAAGCAGATGTTTTTGCTGAACAATTATATGCAATTATCACCAAAACAGCCTGAAAATCATTTGGCACCCGGCGTTCTTGGCACCTACAGCCGAGGAATGGGAGCACTCGGTCTGCCGGGAGATCTATCGTCGACATCCCGTTTTGTCAGAGCGGCATTTACAAAATTAAATGCGATCAGTGGTGAGACAGAGGAATCACAGGTGGGTCAATATTTTCACATAATGGAAACAATTTCGCAGCAAAAAGGATGCTGTGAGGTGAGGAATGGTGAATATGAGTATACCATCTATACGTCCTGCTGTAATGCATCTCAGGGAATCTTTTATTACACAACATATGAAAATCGTCAGATTACAGCAGTTCGTATGAGACCGGATATGTTAGAACGGGATCAACTGATTCGTTATCCGATGCAGCATCAGGAAAAGATTGCATATGAAAATTAAGCGGATCCAATTGTAGTATTTATTTGTGCAGGTTTACCAATTGACAGTCCTTTAGGTTACTACGTATAATAAAATAAATAGTGGCAGACTCTCAGGAGTACTGCGGAGTAAGATGTTTGACCGATGCAGAGGCAAGGATGTCTCATTGTAAGATTCCAGGGAAAGGAGAGATGCGGTATGGCGATGGATTTAAATGTATATAATTATCTCATGACCGGATATAACACGAAGCCGGCAGCTTCGAAGTATGGTGCGCATAAGACATCAGAACTTCGTTCCATTGTGCGCGACATTGCGAAACGTACAAAGTCCTCACCAATCTATCTCGTAAAACTTTCTGATGACAAACAGGCATATGCCTTGAATGTGAAAGAGTCCTCCATTGCTTTGCATGATGCATTTGAGGATTTGATGACAGAAGATGACAGTTCAGTCTTTGGTGGACGGAAGGCAGTCTCTTCGCAGGCTGGGGACGTATCGGGGAATATTGATACGGAAGATTATGAGAAGCTGCCGTCACCGTTTTCGATGGAAGTGCACAGTTTAGCGAAGCAGCAGGTCAATGTGAGCAAAGAGTTTTATGATTCCAGCAGGAGCCTGGAAGAGGGATTGTACCGCTTTCGGATCCGAGTGAATGATGATTCCTATGATTTTCAATATAATATTAAGAAAGATGCCAGACACGGAGAGGTGATCGGTGGACTGGCGGATTTCATTACGAAAGCGAGAATAGGCATTCAGGCACAGCCGGTTTCGAGAGAAGCCGGTAAGATCGCAATGAGGATTTCAACGGATATGACAGGAAGCCCGGATGGGGAGCCGATATTATCGTTTGAAGATCGACCTGACGGACAGCATTCCGAGGGAATTACTTCATACTATGGGTTAAATCGGATTGTTCAGAATCCGGAAAATGCATCATTTGAGATCAATGGTGTGGAGAAACATTCTATGTCCAATCAATTTAAGCTTGCGGGAAGTTTACAGATACAGATGAAACGCATTTCGGAACAACCGGCACAGATCACATACACACCGGATAGTGATAAGATTATCAATGGTGTGAGAAACGTTTTGGATCATTATAACCAGATGATTGACAGCTCTTGGAATTATGCAGAGAAGAGCGGACATACACCGAAACTTGTGCGTGAAATGCAAAGTGTGTTGATGCCGTTCCAGTCAGACTTGGAATCCTGTGGTCTGACCTTTAATGATCAGGGATATTTGGAAATGGATGATTATCTGGCAGAACAGTCGGCTATGGACGGTTCCTTTCAAGAATTGTTTGGAGCAAGATCCCGATTGAGCAGCAGAATGCTTGCAAAGATGAATTATGTTAAGCTGGATCCTATGGAATATGTTGACAAAACATTAGTGAGCTATCCTAATACGAGCAAGCCGGCAGTGGGATATGCCTATACAACATCCCTTTACAGCGGTATGCTGTTTAACTATTATTGCTAGTATGCGAGCTCATGGAGAAGTAGTGTGAAGAAAGCAGATTATATGATAGTAGGTATTGCGCTAATGCTTGCGTTGGTGAGTTTTGGCGTGTATCGGCTCTATTTTGCATCGACAGGCAGAGCAGCGATTGTGGAGATTACCGTTGATGGTAATGTATATAAGACACTTTCGCTGAAGGAAGATGCGACGGTGGTTGTACCGTCGGATGGGGGCCACACGAATACAGTGCAGATAAAAGATGGGAAAGTTTTCATGAAAAAGGCAGATTGTCCGGACAAGATCTGTGTACATCATAAAGGGATCCGGAGCAATGGAGAAACGATTATTTGTCTGCCGCATAAAGTAATAGTAACAATTCAATCTTCCAAAACAGGAGATCTGGATGGTGTTGCCCAATAGCACTTACAAGGACTTCGCAATTTTGCGAAGTCCTTTTTGTTTCTAACTCCAACTTCCCATACCGGAGGTTATTGTCAAACCACATATTACTTATTATGTCACAAAACTAATAGCTATTTTGCAGCCAACAAAGTAAATTATCCTGTCATCAAAAAAACTATAGCAATTGCTGCAGAGCGCGGAGTTTTCGCGTGATTTCTTATTTTGTTAAGTCTCTGATGAATACATGCCCAGAGGATTGTCTGAGATGTTCCGGTTTAGCAAGGTATCATCAATTTTTGGACGGGACGCTTTCGCTACGATGATAAGGCGGTATGGGAAGTTTGATTTCTAAAATCTTTCTAAAGTTGAAGAACATTTGGTTGACAGTGAAAGAATGGGGTGTTATTATTTAACGCGCATAATAATTAACGATGTTAATGAATTGGAGGAGGCTGGAGCATATGACAAAGTATCATGAGAAAATGTTCCGCATTATGAATCAGTTTCGTAAGCTGAATATTAGCGATATGCTGCCTGGAATCAGCCGAATGGAGTATCTTACGATGCTGATTGCAATGAAAGCAGAAGATGATCGTCGGATTTCCGTGTCGGAATTGATCAAGAGAGCGTGCGTGAAGCCCTCGGCGATATCGCGGACGCTGCGGGGACTGGAGCAGAAAGGATATGTGGAACGTGTTGTGAATCCGGAGGATCGTCGCAACACCTATGTTGTCATGACAGAGGAGGGCATTGCGATAATGCAGCAGGCGGAAAAGATCATGAAGGATTTTTCGGATGCTGTTGGCAAACGGGTTGACCAAGAAGAAGGAGAACGTCTTCTTTGCTATCTGAATGATGTTTATATTGCAGCACAGGAAGAAATTTCCTGTAGAAAATGGAAGAACAGAAAGGAAAACGACGATGAGTAAAATATTTAAAAACATGATTCCGTATTGGAAGATCGTGATCGCAATCATTGGTCTGTTGGTTGTGCAGGCATGGTGCGACCTATCTCTTCCATCGTACACGTCGGACATTATCGATGTGGGAATCCAAAATCATGGCGTCGAGCATGTGATGCCGGAGAAGATTCAGGAAGAGGAATTTCAAACTGCGCAGTTTATTATGACGGATCAGGAAAAGCGCATTTGGAATGATATTTATGTGAAGAAAGGCGACACAAAGGTGTTGAAAAATTTGTCGCAGGACAGATTAGAGGAGTTAGACGAACAGCTTGCGCTGCCGCTGATTATGAATTATCAAATGAGTGCCATGGAGGAGAAAACCTTCGAAAAAATGGTGGCGAGCCAGATGGCAT
>OIXA01004731.1_pt1 | contig 12766 bp, 8 predicted proteins | sample 1587721 | NCBI WGS metagenome assembly OIXA01 (sample SAMEA3888900, study PRJEB22519) | human gut metagenome | biome: human gut; feature: human-associated habitat; material: faeces | place: Denmark | collected 2013 | reverse complement strand
CCTCCCGGCGCAGCGCCTCGGTGATCATCTGCCGGGGCACATGGTTGATGGCGGCGGCACCAACGGGTTGGTCGAGGCCGGGTTTGGTCACCCGGCCCACACCTCTGCCGCCGTCGATGCGGATGTCCGTGCAGCCCGGCAGCAGTTCCACTGTGGCGATCACCGGCAGGCCGGTGGTCACATCCACGTCGTCGCCGCCGTCCTTTTCAATGGCGCATTCGGCCCCAGTGTCGGTGCGGCGGCAGAACAGGGGTGCTACCTCCACCACGATGCCCTTTGGGGTGCGCAGCGCCACCGTCTCCGGCGCATGGCCGGTGAGCAGCAGCCGGGCCGCGCCCGCTGCCCCCAGCGCCGCACAGGTGCCGGTGGTATAGCCGCAGCGCAGCAGCTTCTGCCCGCTGCGGACGTAGTGCTCGAACGTGGGCTTTTGAGGTTTTGTCTGCCCGAACAGGGCCGTGTACTGCGCTTCGCTCAGCGCATAAAGCGCACGGATGTTGTCCGGGGCAAAGGCGGCATCCGGGGTCAGCACGCCGGAAACATGGTCCGGGAACACGCACACCACTGCGTCCGCGATCTTCTGTGCCATGTCCAGCTCATGCAGGCTTACGATGACCGCAAGGCCCTGTTCATGGGCCAGCTTCTGCAGGATGGTCAGCAGCTCGATCTTGCCCTTGATGTCCAGAAAGGAGGTGGGCTCGTCCAGTAGCAGCACTTTAGGCTGCTGGCAGATGGCACGGGCCAGCAAAACACGCTGACGCTGCCCATCACTGATGCAGTTGAAGTCCCGGTCCGCGAGATGCGCAGCTCCGGCAATTTCCAGTGCATCCTGCACGGCCTGCCGGTCGGCGTCGGACAGAATGCCCAGCCGCCCGGTGTAAGGGATGCGCCCGGCGGCGGCAAACTCAAAGCAGGTGGTCAGCTCGGTGCGGCGGGTGTGAGGCAGCATCAGGGCCAGCTTCTGCGCCCGGGCCGTGCCGGTGTAGGCGGTCAGGTCCTGCCCGTCCAGCAGCACAGTGCCGCCCAGCGGGGCCAGCTGTCCGGCCAGTGTTTTGAGCAGGGTGGATTTGCCCGCACCGTTGGGGCCGACAAGGACAAGGATCTGCCCCGGATTTGCCCCCAGTGCAATGCCGGAGGCCAGCGGCATTTTGCCGTAGCCGATGGCAAGCTCCTGCGTTTCACAGAGAAATTCCTTCATTGTGCGCCCTCCCGGTTCCGGCGGATGAGCAGCCCGATGACCACCGGCGCACCAAACACGGCGGTGACCGCGCTGATGGAAAGCTCCGTGGGAGCAAACAGGCTGCGGGCGATCAGGTCGCACAGCAAACAGAAGGCGGCCCCGCCCAGGCAGCAGCCCGGCAGCACCACCAGCGGCTTTGCGCTGCCCAGCAGCTGCTTGACCAGATGCGGCACTGCAATGCCCACAAAGGAGATGGGCCCCGCAAAGGCCGTGACACAGGCCGCCAGCAGACTGGAAAGCAGTACCAGCAGCCGGGAAAAACGCTTCACGTTCACGCCCACGCTCTGGGCATAGGCTTCGCCCATCTGGTAGGCGCTCATGGGTTTGGAGAGGCAGAAAGCTGCTGCCAGCGCAGGCAGCACCACCAGTGCCGCCGCCTGTACATTGCCCCAGGTCATGCCGGAAAAGCTGCCCTGTGACCAGTTGTGCAGGTTGACGATGTTAGAGTCCTGTGCAAATGCCACCACGAACTCGGTGACAGCGGAACAGATGTAACCGATCATGACGCCGCAGATGACCAGAATGCTCATGCGTTGCACCCAACGGGCCACCGCCAGCACAAAGGCCATGGCGGCCATAGCCCCCGCAAATGCGGCCAGGATCAGGGTGAGGGAGCTGGTGAGCAGGCCGTGGTTCAGGAACACCACCATCACCAGTGCTACGGCCAGTTTGGCTCCGCTGGAAATGCCCATGACAAAAGGCCCGGCGATGGGGTTGGCAAAAAAGGTCTGCAGCAGATAGCCTGCCGCAGAGAGTGCCGCGCCCAGCAACACCACCATCACGGCCCGGGGCAGGCGCAGCTGGGTGATGATGCCCACCGACAGTGCGTCCTGCCCGCGGCCGGTCAGGGCCGCCAGCACGGCACCGGGGGTCAGGGCAACACTGCCCCAGAACAGGTTGGCGGCAAACAGAACCACCAGCGCCAGCGCCAGCAGGAGATAAGAAAACAGATAGCGTTTTTTGCGGGTCATAAGCGGTTCCTTACTCAACGTGAATGAAATACTGCAATCCGTCCGGCGCATCCTCGGTGAACAGACGGTGCAGCTCCAGGATAAAATCGGCCAATTCCATGCTCTGCTGGAAAAAGCTCTGGGCAACGCACCAGACATGCCCATTCTGCACAGCCTTGAAGTCCGCCAGCAGGGAGCACTTGGCCACCAGCTCGTCGGTGGTGGAGACAACGCCCTCAATGGTACTGTTGTAGATCAGGAAGTCGGCGTCCCGTGCACCGGCGTAGAAGTCTTCCAGCGGCAGGTTCATGGTGGAAAGGCTGTTGCCGCTGTCGGTCAGATCGGCAAACACATAGTCGGCCCCGGCCATCTCGATCATGCGGGCCACATAGTCGCCGCCCTTGCGCACGTTGGCCAGATTGTTGGCCGAGATAGAAAAGAACGCGCAGCTCTTGCCGGTGGACTGCTGGTCCAGCAGGGGAGCGATGCGCTCCGCCTGTCGGTCAAACACCTGCTGTGCCAGTTCCTCTTTGCCCAGCAGGATGCCGTAGAATTTGATCCACTCCATGCGGGCCAGCGGGCCGCTCTCGTAGCTGGAACGCTCCACCAGCACCGGGATGCCGAAGCGCTCCAGCTGCTCCTTGACCTCCGGGGTGTGGTAGATCATGGTGTTCTCGATGGCAAGGCCGCAGTTGGCCGCAAGGATCTTTTCGTAGTCCGGGGCGCTGTACTTGCCCGCATAGGCAATGCGCCCGTCCTCCATGGCGGCTCTGGCCTCATCCAGATACCAGCCCTCCGCCTGGGTACCGGAAAGGGTCACGCTGTCCAGCCTATCCAGCGCGAGGAACAGATCCATCACCGAGGTGGAGACAAGGTAGATGTTCCGGACGGGCTGACGCAGCACCGTCACGCTCTCGGGCAGGCCTTCCACCGCAGCGGCATCCTCCGGGGTCACAAGGAACTGCTCCCCTGATTCGGTCAGGGTCAGCATGGTATAGCCGCCCTCATAGCAGTCGGCAGTAAACTGTGTGGCGTAATCCAGCGGGCAGGCATGGTCAAAGACCAGTTCTTCTGTGCTGGCGGGCGCTGTCTCGGAGGCGGCGCAACCCGACAGGGCCAGTACTGTAGCAGGCAGAACGCGCAGGAATTGTTGTCTCGTCAGTTTCATCAGTTCAGCGCAAAGGTCAGCGTATACTCGATCTCATGGGGGGTGCTCATGGCTACGGTATCGGCAGTGACAGCCAGCGGGGTGCCCAGTGCAGAAACAGGGATCTCAAAGGTGGAGTTGCCCTCGGTGTTGGTGGGCAGATACTTCTCACCATCCACGATCATGTAATCATAATTGGGGCTGCTCCACAGGATGACAGCGGTCATTTTGCCGTCCGCCACGGTCAGGGCGGCAGGGCTTTCCACGGTGGCACGGCCAGAGCCGCCCTCCAGGGTCACATTCACGCTGTATTCACCGTCCGCAGGGGTCTCGGCAGCCTCCTCAGCCTTGGGCTGTGCGTTGCGGATGCTCACAGTGTGGTCATACCACTTGCCCTTGGTCCCGAGGAGTGCCAGCTGGAAGTCCTCGTCCACAGCGGCCACGGGGATATCATAGCCGTAGACCTCCTCCGAGGTGCCATCAGAGTAGGTGACGGTGTCGGTGGTGGGCAGCAGCCAGTCTGCCTTGTTGGCCTCGGCATCGGCGGCCATGCCAACATACAGGTTGACGATCTTCTTGGAGGCCAAGCTGACGTGGAAGGTCATCTGCCCGTTCTCCACGGTCAGGGTGCCCATGCCATTGCAGGCTTCGTTGGCGTGGAACATGCCGCTGTCGGTGTCGAACTCAGCCGTGTACACGCCGTCCGGCAGGGCAGCTTCGGTGCTTTCGGAAGCGGCAGCGCTCACGGCAGAAGCGGCTTCCGAGCTGACAGCAGAGGAAGCAGTGGAAGAAGCCCCGCCGCAGCCGGTGAGGACGGCGGCCAGCATCAGAGAAGCAACGGACAGGGAAACAAACTGTTTGCAGTGCATAAACAAAATACCTCAAAAATTCAGAATTTGAAATGGGAGTGTTTCTCCTCATGCGGGGAAGCTCTCCATAAAAAATGCCCGAAAAGATCTCTCCCTTCGGGCATTGGAATGCGGAATATTAGCCGTTCAGGGAATCGATGGCGGCTTTGGTGTGCTCAATGTAGCGCTGCTGGATGTCCTCGATCTCACCCAGACCGGCGATCTGGCACTCCACGGACGCGAAGTCACCGGAGGCCTGGAACTGGCTCAGCCAGGAATCGTCATCCGCACCGGCCATATCGTTGTTGGCGTGGTCACCGGCAACGACCATCAGGGGACGCAGGATGACCTTGGTGTAACCGGCGGCCTTGACAGCCTCGATGACGTTCTCGCAGGCGGTCTCCTCGGGCTCACCCTCCACCGTGCCAATGAACACGTTGCTGTAGCCCAGGGTCTGCATGGCGGTCTGCATCTGGCTGTAGCTCACTTTTGCGGTGTGGGAGGTGCCGTGGCCCATAAAGACGAAGGCGACCTTCTCCTCAGCAGCGGCCTCCAGGCTGTCGAAACCGGCATCCTTCACAGCGGCAGCGGTAACGGCCTTGGCAACAGCTTCCTTGTCGGCGTTGATGACGGCAGCGTCGGCACCGACCTCGCCCAGCAGGGGCTCAGCAACGGCGACGCTCTCGAACTTGTCCTTGTACTCGTCGATCATCTCCATCATCTCGTCGTACTCTGCACCGTGCATCAGGTGGGTGGGCTGGACGACCAGGTTCTTCACGCCGTTGGCCACAGCGCGGTCCAAAGCCTGCTGCATATTGTCGATCTTCTCGCCGTCGCGGGCCTGAACATGGTTGATGATGATCTGTGCGGTGAAGGCGCGGCGGACAGACCAATCGGGATAAGCGGCCTGCAGCGCATCCTCGATGCCCTTGATATCCTTCACTCGGCTGTCGTTGAAGGAGGTACCGAAGGAGACCACCAGCAGCTCATTCTCGCCGATGTCGTCCTGATTGCGGCTGTCGTCCTTGGAAGCATCGCCGGTGTCGCGGCCAAAGTAGTCAGGGTCAGCCTCTTCGCCCTCGACCAGCTCCTTCTGGGCATCGGTCAGGGCATCCCATGCGGCCTTGGCGGCCTCACACTGGGCATCGGTGTCATCGGTGCGCTCCTGCACATAGATGGCATCGATCAGGTCTGCAACGTTCTTTGCGGCCAATTCGTCAGCCTCCTCGCCGGAAACCTCACTGCTGGCAGCAGATCCTGCCGTGCTGGAAGCAGTGGTGCTGCTTGCGGCACCGCCGCAGCCGGTCAGTACACCGGCGCAGAGGGCCAGAGCGGTCAGAGCGGCCGCTGCTTTGTGGATGGTGCGTTTTCTCATTTTTGTTCGTTCCTTTCCTGTTTTTGAACATGATTTTTGCTGAACAGAAGGTACAGGAAAGAGTGCCCGGCAAAACAAAAGGGGCCTTTCTGCTTGCGGGATGGCAAAGCAAAAAGGCCCTTTTCAGTTTTTTCAGGCTTTTTGGGTACAACCAATTCCTCGTGATCTGGGGCTTGCGCCCCCGTACCAACAGCGGGCAGGTTTCCTGGCTGAAAGCTCAACATCCACCGCCGCCTTCCCGGAACATGGGTTCCAGTGACCGGTGCAGCTGCACCCTGGCGGTAAACTCCCTTATCACAGTGACGAGATCGTGCGGGATTTGCACCCGCTTCCCTTTTAACATATCTGCCCCCGGCCAGAGCCGCGGGCGGTACGCACCTGCTGTTTTCTATTCAGTTCGCTGTTCAGTATAACATACTCAACGGAGGAATGCAATCACCACTCCGGGGAAACTTCCGGGCTCACAGGCGGTGTTTTTTCCCCGATCAGGGCCACCGCCACATCGTTGACATTGGTGCCCGTTGCCCCGGTGATGATCAGGCCATCCACTGCTTTCAGGGCGTGGTAGGAATCGTTGTTCTGCAAAGCAGCGTATCCGCTCCAGCCCCCGGCCTCCAGCGCGGCAAGGGTATCCCCATCCACATAGCCTCCGGCGGCATCGGTGGGGCCGTCTGTGCCATCGCTGCCCACAGAGAACACCGCCGCGTTCAGCCCGGCAATGGCGGGCGCAGCCGCAAGGGCCAGCTCCTGATTTCTTCCGCCAAGCCCTTTTCCGGTCAGGTGAACGATGGTCTCGCCGCCCGCGATGTAGGCCAGCTTTTTCCCCTGCCCTGCCTGGGTGCGGGCAATGGAGCCAAGAAAGCTGCCTGCTTCCCGTGCTTCGCAGCAGAGTTGGTCGGTCAGGAGAACCGGTTCATATCCCAGATTCCGGCAGGCACTGGCCGCGGCACGGCAAAGCTCCCGCACGCTGCCTGTGATCCGGGTGGTCACATTGTCCAGCGTTTTGGGCGTTTCCTGCGCCAGCAGGGCCCGGGCCTGTGCTGAGAGTGCCAGATGATACTTTTCGGCAGCGGCAAGCGCCTGGGCGCAGGTGGAGGTATCCGGCACCGCCGGGCCGCTGGCGATCATATCCAGCGGATCCCCCAGAATGTCGCTCAGCACGATGCTGAACACCTGCGCAGGGGCACAGCGCTGTGCGAACCGCCCGCCCTTCACACCGGAAAGCCGCTTGCGGATGGTATTCATCTCCACAATGTCGGCCCCGCTGGCCAGCAGCTGGCTCGTGATGTCCTGCAGCTCTGCCCCGGGAACGAGCGGCTGCTCGAACAGCGCACTGCCGCCGCCGGAAAGCAGGAACAGCACCGTATCCCCGGCAGTCAGCCCCTGCACCAGCGCCAGCGCCTTTTGGGTGGCCGCAAAACCGTTTTCATCCGGTACCGGGTGGCCCGCCTCATAGCAAGCCACACCTGGGATCTCACCTTTCACATGGCCGTACTTGGTCACGACCACGCCGCCATCCACCCGGCCCAGCGTTTCAACCGCCGCGTGTGCCATCTGCCAGGCCGCCTTGCCCGCCGCCACCAGAAGCACCCGGCCCTTCCCGGGCCGGAGATCCCGCAGCGCGCGGCGCACCGCCTCATCCGGCAGAACAGCGTTCAGGCTGGAACGAAGAATCACATCCGCATCCCGGCGCAGTGCAGCATTCATAGACTCGCCCTCCTTGCAGCGGTGCCCGCCCCTCCGGGACAGCGCACCAGAAACAGCCGAATAAAAAATCAAGACCGACGATCTCTTTTGAAATCGTCGGTCTTGTTCCAATCCGAGTGGCGAGAATCGAACTCACGGCCTCTTGAACCCCATTCAAGCGCGCTACCAAAACTGCGCTACACCCGGACATCTGATTGAGCTTGTCGCTCACAGCTCAATCAGTATACCCGAAGAATGGTGTTTTGTCAAGCACTATTTTCAAATTTCTTCTTCATTTTCGGCAATGGCTGCTGCGCGGTCCACCGGTTGCGGAAACTCCACCGTGGCCAGCGCCACAGCGAACACGCTCTGCGCACCGGCATCCAGCAGAGCCTGTGCGCAGGCCGAGGCCGTGGCTCCGGTGGTCAGGACATCGTCCACCAGAAGGATGCGCTTTCCCTCCACAGCCTCCGGCCGTGCCACCCGGAAGGCACCCGCCACATTGGCCAGCCGCTCTTCAAGGGAAAGTCCCTCCTGCCGCCGGGTGGAGCGGGCACGGGTCAGCGCGTCCGTGACCACCGGCACGCCCACTGCCCGGGCAAGGGGCTGTGCCATCCGCTCCGGCACATTGTAGCCGCGCTTTTTGCTGGAGGCCGGTACCGGAAGGATGCAGTCGTAACCCCTGTCAAGGCCCGGTACCGGTTCGGGCAGGGGCTCAGAGCCGCACATTCTGATCTCGCTGCCAAAGAGCAGGCGGGCCATCTCCACGCCCAGCTCCACAGCTGCCCAGGGCGCGCCCTGATATTTCGCCCGCAGCACCGCGCGGCGGACAAGGCCGGTGTATCGGTAGGGCGCGGCTGCCCCATCCAGCTGCCCCAGGTAGTGCTCGGAGCCGCGCAGCCGCATGGAGGGTGCACGGCGCAGCTCTGCCAGCCCATCAGCGCAGTCCGGGCAGGCAGGCTGGTTCCCCAGCACCCGGTCACAAAAAGGGCAGCGGCGCGGGTAAAGCACCCAGCGCAGCTGCCGCAGTGTGCGGCTCAGGCCGCTGTAATAAAGCATCAGTCGTTCTTGACCGCAATGATGACGCGGATCTTTTTTCCGGCAGCGCAGCCGAAATTATCGTACCAGCCGGTCAGCTGGTAGCCGTCCGCATCCACCTGAGCCAGCTTGGTGGGGTAATACTGGCCCTTGTACCACAGGTAGACCTGCACATTGTCTGCCATCTCGTAGCGTTCATTGCCCGAGAGCACCGAGGCCGCGCCGACCTTGTCGATCTTCAGGGGCATCAGCTGCATCATGGCCTTGACAGAGCCGGTGGTCTCCTGCCGCACGGCAATGCCGCCCGCCAGCACCGGATACTTGATGGCCGTGGTGTAGCTGGCCACCGCGCCGTTGACGTAGCAGATATAGGTCGCCCCGCCGCCGATATAGTTAAAGATCTGCTTGAAGGGGGTGCCCGTGATCTCCGCGATCTGCTGGAAGCCAATGCTCATCAGGGAGCCGGTGTTGCTGGTCAGCTTCTGCCAGGCCGTGCTCAGGATATCGCCCGAGACGATGCCCCACAGGATCTCGCTGGTGGTGGGCACCAGCAGGTTGGACAGGCGGTCTACCGCCGTGGCACCGGTCACAGTGGTGGTGGTATCCGAGGTAGAGCCGGAGCCGTCGGTGCCGCCCGTGGCCGCTCCGGTGGTGGTGCCTGTCGTGGTCGTGGTGCCGGAAGTGGAATCTCCCGCCGCAATGCTGGTGACAAGGCTCTTCAGGTCAGAATAATTCATGGCCAGATTTTTCACATCGTCCAGCACGCCGTAGCTCCACAGGTCGCCGGTCACATCGTTCAGGATGAGCCGGTCGATCTGTCCGGCATCGTTGACGGTATAGTAGCGGACATCGAGGTCACTCAGTGTTACCCCCGATAGGCGGCTGGGACGAACCGTCCCAGCCACACCCTCCGAAGTTGTATCCAGAATCTCTACATCGTCGGCCAGGGCGGCAGCGCCCAGCGCAGTGGCATTGGTATTGATGGTGCCGTTGACGCGGCGGTCATCGATGTGTTCCACGCTCTCGCCCTCCGGGGTGACCTTGATCTCTACCAGCCACCCCTGCGGAAAGTTCAGGCTCTTGTCCACGTTCACAGTGCGGGCAATGCCATCGGTGCACATGACGGAGACCTTCTGCAGAACATCCGCGCCGTTCTCTTCCACCAGACTGCGGGTGGCGGTCTGCACGACACCGTAGAACACGCTGTCGGCTTCCTCGCCGGTCACGATCCCGGCAGCCTCATTGTTCATGCCCAGCAGCAGGGTGACGACCTCGCCCACGCCGCCGCCGTTGAGGGAGGACACCTGGGAGGCCACCGCAGAGGAACCCAGCGTATAGCTGGTGCCTGCCACCGTTACACTGGTGGGGGCGCTGGCACTGGGCGAAACTGCCGTGATGCGGCCAGCGGCGCGGCGGGTGTAGACCCACAATGTCTGTAAACTCTCACTGTAATAATACACGTCGTATTTGTTCAGTTCCGCAGATTCCGACGCTTTATCGTTGCGGTAGACCATCTTGGGAACAAAGGGCAGCTGGACCGTATCGCCCGCCACAAAGGGGCCCTTCAGGCTCTTGAGCATGACGCTGGAGGTATCCACCTGACCATTGGAGACCGTGAAGCCCAGGCTGCTGCCGTAGGCACTGCCGCTGGCAGTGTTGGCTGTCAGGGCGTTGTAGAACAGCAGGGCGCACTCCTCGTAGTTGAGCACCTCGCCCTGGCTGCGGTCCATCTGATTGCGCAGGCCCAGCTCACTGGCCTTGTTCAGCTGTGCGTTGGGGAAGGAGCCGCTCAGGTCGGTCATCTTATAGCCCATCAGCTTGAGGATGGCCGTGACCGCCTCCTCCAGTGTCACGGCGTTGTCGGGCCGGAAAGAGCCGTCGGTGTAGCCGTTCATCCAACCGTTCTGCACCGCAATGCGGACATAGGGGGCATAGGGCGAAGTGCCGGGCAGGTCGGTGAACAGGGTGCCCACCGTGCCCTGAGAGCCCACGCTCTCGCGGTAGGTGGAGTAGGACACCAGCATCCGGGCCAGCGCACCGCGGGTGACCACAGCGTTCAGGGCAGCCTGCTGGCTGCTGTCCATCGCGTTCAGCGTGATGGACAGCTGGACCGCCGTGTTGGCGTTGCCTGCTGCCGATGCCGGCAGCACCAGCATCGACACGGCAATGCTTACCGCCAGCAGAAATGCAAGGATTCGCTTTTTCATGGAAAATCCTCCTTAAAATAGTTTCTAATGTATTCCGGGTTGCGGCTCCCAGCGTCTGCTTCGTGCAAAGCCTTGCACTTGCATCCTGCTGGCCGCGGCCCCAACAACTCCTCCCTTCATCCGCCACTGGCGGCGGTCGTCGTCGTTGCCTAGTAGGGGAGCCCTTGGCAAAACCGGAGCGTTTTGCGTAAACGAATAAGAGATTCTATCAGAGAAACAGGTGATTATAAGATGGCACTTGATGCCGCGACGCTGGCGCTGACGGCTGGGGAGCTGAAACAGACCCTGACCGATGCGAAGATCGCAAAAATATTTGAACCCACCCGCGATGAACTGGTGCTGACCCTGCGCACCCGCACCGAGACCTATGCGCTGCTGCTCTCGGCACGCAGCGGCTCGGCCCGGGTCTGCCTGACCGAAGAGAGCTTCGAGAACCCCGAGACACCGCCCTCCTTCTGTATGCTGATGCGCAAGCATCTGACCGGCGGCAAGCTGCTGGATGTGCGGATGGAGCCGGGTGACCGCATCGTGTACTTTACCTTCCAGTGCACCAACGAGATGGGTGACCTGGTGCAGAACATCCTCTGCGCTGAGCTGATGGGCCGCTACTCCAATCTGGTGCTGGTGCAGAACGGCAAGATCATCGATGCCCTTAAGCGGGTGGATTTTGAGGACAGCGATGTCCGGCAGCTGCTGCCGGGCCTGCCCTATACCACGCCCCCGAAACCTGCCCGCCCGGATTTCCTCTCGGTGAGCTCGGCTTCCATCGTGGCAGCGGCTTGCCAGCGGGATCTGCCGGCAGCAGACGCTCTGAACAAGACCGTGGCCGGTGTCGGCCCGGTGGTCTGCCGGGAGGCGGCCTGGCGCGCCTTTGACGGCGAGCACCTGCCCGCCAACGAGCTGACGGAACCCCAGAAGCTCCGGCTGATGGCGGCCATTGACGAGCTGAAAGAGCTTCACGACCAGGGCGGCTGCCCCTGCAGCGTGACGGCCCCGGACGGCAAGCCGGTGGAGTACACGTTCTTCCGGCCCCGGCAGTACGGCGAGGGGTACGCGATCAAAGAATGGCCCTCGTTCAACGCCATGCTGGAGGGCTACTACGCCGAGAAAGACCGTGCCGAACGGCTCCGCACCAAGAGCAAGGAGCTGCACAAGGCCGTGCACAACATGTACGAGCGCGCGGTCCGCAAGCAGGCGGCCCGGCAGGAAGAGCTGGCCGCCAGCGGCAAGAGTGAAAAGCTCCGCCTCTACGGCGAGCTGCTTTCCGCCAACCTCTATCTGGCCCAAAAGGGGATGAAGAACATCACCGTGCCCAACTGGTACGATGAGGGCAAGGAAGTTACCATCCCGCTGGACCTGCGGTTCAGCCCCAGCCAGAACGCCCAGAACTTCTTCAAGAATTATAAAAAGAAGCAGACGGCGGCCCGGATGCTGGTGGACCTGCTGGCAGAGGGCGAAAAAGAGATCGCCTATCTGGAAACCGTCCTCTACGAGGTGGAGACGGCCTCCGGTGAGGCGGCACTGAATGAGATTCGTGCCGAGCTCAAGAGCCAGGGCTACCTGAAATACTACAAGCAGCGGGATAAGCGCCAGAAGCCTGCGGACTTCCTCCGCTTTACCTCCAGCGACGGCTTTGAAATTCTGGTGGGCCGCAACAACGCCCAGAACGATAAGCTCACCCTCCACACCGCCCGGGGCAAGGACCTGTGGTTCCATGTGCAGAAAGCGCCCGGCAGTCATGTGGTGGTCATGAGCCGGGGCGAGGATATCCCGGACTCCACCAAGCAGGAGGCGGCAGAGCTGGCCGTGCTTTATTCCAGCGCGTTCAAGGCGGGCACGGGCGCAAAAGTGGCCGTGGACACCACCGAGGTGAAAAACATCTGGAAAGCCAACGGCGCCAAGCCCGGCATGGTGCTGTACGAGGTGTACACCACCGTGTATGTCACCCCGCGGGAAGACTTGGCCGAACGGCTGAAACAGAAAAAGTGATTTGGAAAGCTGTTCCCCGCTGCCCTCAGCGGAGGACGGCTTTTTTATATAGAAAGGCATAAAACAGGCCGGGCAGAGCCATCCTAAAACGCGGCGGGGTTTTCCACTGAAAAAGAACGGCGGAGATTGTGCATTCTGCACAGAAAATGCGTCCAAACATCGTGCGGAGAAAATAAAAAAGAAAATTCGTGTTTTTTTGAAAAAACACTTGCCAATTGCACGCAGATGTGATAAAATATCTCTCGGCTGCAAAGGGCTTGTGCGATACAAGTCGTGCAGGCCAGCGATA
>OIXA01004726.1_pt1 | contig 12772 bp, 10 predicted proteins | sample 1587721 | NCBI WGS metagenome assembly OIXA01 (sample SAMEA3888900, study PRJEB22519) | human gut metagenome | biome: human gut; feature: human-associated habitat; material: faeces | place: Denmark | collected 2013 | reverse complement strand
TTTCCCTGACACCAGAGCAGTACCGGGAATTCAGCCGTCAGGCAAAGGACAAGGTACTGTTCGCGGGTATCCAGGACAAAGAGCAGCCGGACGCACCCATTGATCTCGTCATTCCAACGACCGATCTGGAATTGGCAAATGTTATTTTCGAGCGTCTTTTCGGTTCGCCGGAAAAGCCGCAGGAGGAACGCTCATCAAAAAAAGAGTCTCGGTCGGAACGCTCCTCGGACGATACCGCCAGCAGCTCGCCTACGAGCAGGAAGAACTCGAAGAATGACCGCCCGTCCATTGGCGAGCAGCTTCAGTCTTTCCGTGAAAAGCTGTCCGGTGTCGAACCGCGCGTTCCGACCAGAGAAAAAATGCACAGTGAGATCACAAAATAAACGCGAACTGGATTTGCGCGAAGAATTATGGTATGCTCGAAGCAGAAAAAGCTGGGAGGTGGTGCGTATGGCAGAGCAAGGATATGATCTGATGCACAAAGACGATGTTGTTGCGTCTTTGCAGCTCGACGACCTGTCCGGCGCTATCCTCAAGGTCACACCCAGTGCGAGTCCAGAGCTGCTGCCGCTCGGCGGCAGTCAGGGCGCGGACAGTCTGCGCAAATGGTGGCTGCGCCGTGCCGTCCCTATCAGTCAGGGCAACATTGCCGCGCTTTTGCAGCAGGAGGGCATTCCATCCACACAGAGCCTGCTCGTGCGGAACCTCGGTCTCAGTCTGTCCGACCACTACTGGATCAGACCGAATGGCAGCGAACTGACGTGGAAAGACGTCAGCCTGTTCTCCAACAGCTTCCGCGATCCACTGGAATCCATGCAGATCCAACATCCTCACGGTGCAGCTTCGGCAAGCACCCAGACACCAGCGTATTCGCCCAGCGCATCGCTGCAGGGTGACCTGATCAAAAAGTGGTTGATCGTCGGCGATACGCGCTGCCTGCTCAAAGGCAACCGCGGCGCAAATTCCCAGCAAAGTCTCAATGAAGTGCTGGCATCCATGCTGCATGAAAAGCAGGGCTTTTCCAACCATGTGCGGTATCGCCCGGTCAAATTCACCGGCAGCGCAGGCGAGCAGTACGGCTGTATCTGCGAGGATTTCGCGTCGGAAACGCTGGAGTTTATACCGGCGATTGACGTTGTGGATTCTGAGAAGAAAGACAATGCCGTCTCCACCTACGAGCATTTCATTCATGTCTGTACCGAGCACGGTCTGTCAGAGCAGGAAGTACGCGGATTCCTCGAATATCAGATCCTTACAGATTTCGTGCTGACGAATACAGACCGGCATCTCAATAACTTCGGCATCCTCCGTGACAGCCGGACATTGCAATTTGTGCGGATGACCCCGATCTTCGATTCCGGCAATTCGATGTTCTGGGATTCCCCGCGCCTGCCGGAGCGCAGTAACTGCACAGAGATCACGGTCAACAGCTTCCGCAAGACCGAAACGGAGCTTCTCAAGCTCGTCACCGACCGCAGCCGTGTCCGTATGGAGCTGCTGCCCTGCCGGAACGAAATTGCAGAGCTGTACGCCAAAGACGACAGCATTGCGTTCGTGGATTCCATTCTCATCGGCTATGAAAAGAAAAAAGCGCTGCTGGAGCAGTTCATGGAGAAGGGCACTCCGGCACAGAACCGGCACAAACGAATTACCGAACCTGAACGATAATTTCCAACTGCCCTGCAAGGCTTTGCGCTTTGCAGGGCGTTTTTTCTGAGGTGATGCCTATCCGAAAATCAAACGACACCCTGTTTTATCTCATTGGCATACAACGACGGGGATAACCCCGTCGTGCTGAAATCCGAGTTCTTATTGTCCCTCTGCGAGCAGCTCGTGGGAGCCGGCAAGTTGTCTGCCAAGGAGAAATCCATCATTGACCGCTGTACCGCGCAGGTCTACCGGGAATTCATCCGGAACGGCTATCTCGGAGTTGTGCCGACATTACAAGACTTCCATGCCGCGCTCCTGGAGCAGCCGGAACCCGAAGCGCGGGACGTTGCACTGGCATTGGAACTGTTCACGGAGGGCAGTCTCAACACGTTCGCCAAGTATACGAATGTGGACACCAATTCCCGTATTCTCTGCTATGACATCCGTGACCTCGGCAAGCAGCTTCTGCCGGTCGGCATGCTGGTCGTACTGGACAGCGTGTTCAACCGTATCATCCGCAATCGCAAACTCGGCAAAAACACATGGCTCTACATCGACGAAATTTACCTGCTGTTCCAGCATGAATACAGCGCAAATTTCCTGTTCACCCTCTGGAAACGAATGCGCAAATACGGTGCCTGCGGCACGGGGCTGACGCAGAACGTCGACGATCTGCTGCAATCCCATACTGCCCGAACGATGCTGGCGAACAGCGAGTTTTTGCTCATGCTCAATCAGGCGAGTACGGATCGGATCGAGCTGGCGAGACTGCTCAATATTTCGGATAACCAGCTTTCCTACATTTCAGGTGTAGATTTCGGTCACGGGCTTCTCAAGTGCGGCAGCACCATCGTGCCTTTCGTGGATCATTTTCCGAAAAACGGCAGGCTGTATCAGCTGATGACAACGAAGATGTCTGAACGGGTGGAGCAGGCGTCGTAATGCGAGAGGTCAAAGAAAAATCGCCGCTGAAAGAGCGTGCAGCTGAAACGTTCAAATCCGCGCCGCAGGCAGCGCTCCACCGTGGCACGGATGCTTCCTTTCAGCAGCTTCGGCAGGAGCTGCACGAGGCAGCGCAGGACGGTCAGCCGGAAGATCGCTACGAGAGCGGCAAGATCACGGATACCGCCGACCATGCCGTGCGGCGAGTCAGCCATCTGGCAGAAAAAGCAGCCCACAAGCTGCCGAAAACGAAATCCGAACCGCAGCGGGAAGCCAGGACAGAATCTGTTCCACAACACGAGCAGTCCCGACAGCCTACTACAGTACCGAGAGAATATCCGCCCGTTTCTGCGCAACCGAGCTACCCGCCACAGAGCCAGCCGCGGGTAAGTCGTTCTGTGCGCGAATCGGCTTCTCCAATCAGGGAGAAGCCGGTTTCTCCGGCAAGCGACAAGCAGCCTAAAATGCGAGAGCATACACCGACCGCTGATGCGCCTGTGCAGCAGCCCCAGCATACAGCTCCGCAGATTCATGAAAACGTAAAGGCTGTTTCTACGGAAACGACACCATCGCTAACGGAGCGTTCTGTCCGAGAGGCGGTTTCTCCAGTTAAGGAGAAGCCTGTTCCTCCCGTAAATATCCCACAGCCCAAGATGCGGGAATATGCACCGAATGCTGACGTGCCTGTGCATCGGCCCCAGCATCCAGATTCGCGGATTCATGAAGGACCGCAGCCTGTTCACCAACCGCAGACAAATCGTTCTGTGCGTGAGTTGGAAACATTAGTAAGGAAAAAGCCTGCTGGGAAAGCAAAACCAGCAGAGCAACGGCCGCTTGTACAAGCATCTTCCAGCGCGGAACCGACTGCACCTGCGACGGCTTCAACGGTACCACCAGCGGCGCGGACTCTGCCAAGAGAAAAGCCGCCTGTTTCTTCTCTGCGAGAAATTCCTGCTGTACTAAAAACGGATACCACACAGTTCGCGCTTCCTGAAATCAAGACGAAAGAGTACATCCGAAAGAAGCGGCAAAAGCAGAATTTTCTCAAAGAAGAATCAAGCGGTATTGAAAACACAATTACAGATTCCGAAACATTTTCACCGGTCATCCGTACACGGGAAACTGTTCGTGAACAGCAGGAACTCCACGTTTCCCATAGTGCGGAGCAGGAACAACCGGTCATGCCGCAGATCCGAACGCGACAGCCGCAGACGGCCTCCATGCCTGCCGATACGGAATCCGTGAAACCGGATGCCTCGCAGCCGCCATTACCAGATATCAAGAGCAAGCAGAAATACATTGCGGCGCAGCAACCGACACAGGTAACGCCTGTGCAGGCAAACCCACAGCAGGCCGCGAGAGAAATGATTCAAGGTGATATAAAATTATGTAAACCGCTGTTTGCAAATGAAACTGCCCCTCTGCCAACGGGCAAAAATGCCGCTCCTGCAAAACCTGTGCGTGTTCAGAAGCAGGTGCGTCCGGCTGTTGTGAGAAAGCAAAAGATCAAAACAGCCCCGAAAGCGAAAATCAAGTCCTCCACCACACCTGCCGCAAAAGCCTTGCCCAGCAAAGCGTCGGCGGCTGCTCCCAAGCAGGCCGCAGCTGTCATCCGCAAAGGGCAGGTGCTTCGGGATACAGCAATCAAAGCGGCGAAAGCTGCAAAGGAAGCCGGAAAGAAGGTCCTGCGGGCAATCGTGGCAGCAGCAGAAAAGCTGGCTGCAGCTATCGGCGCAGGCGGCGCGGCTGCGGTTTCCGTTGTTGTGGTGATCTTGCTTGTAGGGATGCTGTTCGCTTCACCGCTCGGAATCCTGTTCGCAGGCGAGGACACAGGCACGGAGATCAAGATCCCGGACGCGGTTGCGATGCTGAACGGCGAGTTCACCGACGAAATCTACCGCATTATGGAAGAAAACCCATACGACGAGTTGGACATGCAGGAGGGAATGGAAGCGGCCATGCTGCAAAATTGGCGAAACGTGCTGGCTGTGTACGCGGTCAAGGTCTCGACTGACGAGGAACATGGGCTGGACGTTATGACGATGGACGAAGAAAAGCTCCAGCTTTTGCGGGAAATTTTCTTCGATGCCAACAAGTTCGAATACGAATTGACAACCAGAACCATAGACGGCGAGCGGATCACAACGCTGCATATCTCTGTGCAGATCAAGAACGCCATGCAGATGGCAGATGAATACAGCTTCACTGCCCAGCAGCGGGAAATGCTCGAAGAACTGCTGAAGCCGGACTACGACGATATTTTCCTTTCCCTGATCGGTGATTATCAGCCGGGTGGTACGCCCATCGGCCCCGTTGACATTTCGGACATTCAAGGCACATTGCCGGATGATCTTGATCCGCTGCGCGAAACCATCGTTTTGACAGCGTATCAGCTTCTTGGAAAAGTGACGTACTTCTGGGGCGGCAAGAGTCTTGTTCTCGGCTGGGACAGCCGCTGGGGAACGCCGACGACGGTCACTGCCCCCGGCAGCGGCTCGACCGGCAAGGTGCTGCCGTTCGGACTGGATTGCTCCGGCTTTGTAGACTGGACGTTTTATAACGCCACGAGCGGTGCATACCTGCCCGGACGCGGTGGTGGCGCAGCCTCACAGCATGGCTATTGCACCAACATTGCATGGGCAGACGCACTGCCCGGCGATCTTGTCTTTTACGCGGACGACAGCCACGTCGGGATCGTCTGCGGCTACGACAGCGTGGGCAATATCCTCGTCATTCACTGCTCCGGCGGGCAGAATGGCGTGGTCGTGACCGGGCGTGAGGGCTTTGCTGTTGCAGCAAGACCGGATTTGTTTACGGATTAGCCTACATTTTGAAACTGAAAATCAAGACGGAAACGAGGTGGAATATGAACGATACCATCACAGAGATCAACAAAGACACATTCTGGGGATTGATCCGGGAGGCGAGAGACTCCTGTGGTCAGGATATGTCTGCCATGGTGTGGTATCTGAAGGGACGCTTGGTATCCATGGGGGCAGAACAGGCACAGAACTTTCACGATATTACGCAAGCTTACGAAGATCTCGCGTACAAGTACGGCCTGTGGGATGCTGCCGAAATCATAATGGAATACGGCTGCAGCAATGACGGCTTTATAGACTTCCGTGCATGGCTGATTGCGCAAGGAAAAGAAGTCTATCTGGCTGCGCTGGCGGACCCGGATTCGCTTGTAGAGGTCGAGCCTTACGGGGATTGCAGCTTCGAGCAGATGAGCTATGTGGGAGAGTATGCATACAAGCAGCTCACCGGCAAAAGCGCCTATGAGCAGACCGACCAGCGGAAATACAAGAAGCTTGTGGCAGAACTGAAGCAGGACATTACCTACAAAGACGGCATTCAATTTCCCAGAGAGGGTGCGGAGCTGAAACAATTCCTGCCCCGGTTGTGTGCCAAGCATCCAGACCGGTGGCGCGAACCACATTGGAATCTCGATCTGAAAGTAGTGCGAGAACTTTTCTATGCAGGGAAAGTGCATGATCACCAGCAGGTTTGCAAAAAGGCAAACCTGGGTCACGGCGGTGAGGCTAGATAATGAATACAGGTGCAAAGGCTTGCTTGTAAAATGGTACAATTTGCTTCGTTTGTGCGGCGTTCTTTGTTGGCTCTGGTGAATAGCTTTCTTTCTCGTTTCCTGCGATACTTGGCGTACCACGACGAAAGGAGAACACGATGGAAACAAGAAAAAACCTATGCGCCATGCTGCCAATCGCACTCCATACCAGAGTCCGACAGGAGCAGGAAAAAGCCGGGATGACCCTCAGCGATTATGTAGAAACCATGATCACAGAATACTACGATTGGAAGGATGGAAAAATCATGACCGGAGAAATGAGAACCTTAGCCGCACAGATCCCCGCAGAACTCTTTGACCGACTTGACCGCTACCTCAAGGAGCGCGGCATCAAGAAGAAGGACTTCTTAGTTGACATCATCACCCGCGCGCTGGAAGAAGCCGAAGCCGCCGAACCGGTTACAGAAGCATCGCCCCAGGACGAGCTGGAGGAACAGCCGGAAGCGGACGAAACCTGATCCTATCCCAAGCCCCCGCAGGTCAAGCCTGCGGGGTAGTAGTAGCCCCATGTGCTGTACTCCCGCAGCTCGTCCCGGTTGAGGTAAAAGCCGTTGTCCTCCGCCTGCATCACGGGATCGTCCACCTCCGCACCGGGGATATACAGCCACGCCACGGCGTCGGGGTTTTTGCTTTTGGCATCGGCAAGCTCCGCCTGCCGGTTGACGGTGGGGATAGGGGTCGCCTCCACTTCGGAGGTGCCGGAGGGATCTTCAATGGGATCGGGATCTTTCTGATAGCAGCTCATGACGCCCGTGGTCATGGCAAAGAGCAAAACCACCATGCAAAGCATGGGTCGGATGATCCTTCTGATTCTTTTCATAATGCGTTCTCCTGCCGCGCTGGAGCAGCGGCACGGCTCAAAGTGTTGTGTGTTCGGACAAAATGTTTCTTGTAGCGAAAAAGGAACAGCGCAGCTTCAGGGCGAGATGCCCGTCCGCTGCGCTGTCCAATGTTCGCTTATGTGGTCATGTCAGCGGCTTTGATGTTTAGCCGTATGTCAGCCGGTCACTTTTTGCAGCGCCAGATGAAGGTGACGATCTGGGCTCTCGTGCAGTTGTTGCCAGAGCCGAACAGGCCGCCGCCGATGCCGCCGGTGACGCCGTTCTTCTCCGCCCAGGTGACTGCCGCCGCGTAGTAAGCGTCAGCTGCCACATCGGTGAAGTCGGAATTGCCGCTGGCAACGGGGCTGCCGTTGGCGCGCCACAGGAAGGTGACGATCTGCGCACGGGTGCAGGTGGCGTTGGGGCTGAAAGCGGTGTCGCTGGTGCCCTTGGTAATGCCCTGCTCCATGGCCCACAGGACAGCATCATGGTAGTAGCTGCCAGCAGGAACGTCGGTAAAGGGCATAACCTTGGTCTTGGGGGCCGGAGAACCGGCAGCTCTCCACAGGAAGGTGACCGCCTGCGCGCGGGTGCAGTTGCCGCTCGGGTCGAAGGTCGTGGCGCTCGTGCCGCCGGTAATGCCCTTGCCGACCGCCCACAGCACCGCGTCATAGTAGTAGTCGCTCGCGGAAACATCCACGAAGAAGTTCAGCATCGTGTTGTCATCCATGAACGTTGCCTTGACCGTCACGGCAGATGCGGGCATTGTAAAGCCATACTTGCCGTTCTGCTGGGTGAGCGGAAGCGCTTTGCCATTCTGATCGAGGACGTTCAGCGTCTCCAGCGCGTAGCCCTTGTCGGGCGTCACCGTCAGGGTGACAAGCGCACCCTTGGCGGCAGACTTGTGGCTCGCGGTCACGCCGCCGTTCTTGCCGCTCATCACGGTGATGGGATAGGTGGTGACGCCGGTACCGGTCAGCAGGGGGATCTCCGTATTCTCGCTGCGCTTATGGCCGCAGACGGTACACTCCTCATGCTTCAGGCCGGTCTGCGTCTCAGTCGCCGCTTTGTCTACCTTCCACACGAAGGTGTGGGACGCCAGATCCTTTGTGCTGCCGCTCGGATCCGGGCAGGCGCTGTCGGTGCACTGATGCCAATGGCTCTTTGCGTCCGCATACCACGGACCGCCGTAGGTATGGGTATGGGGACCCACATACGGCTTCACGGTGATGGCCTGGTCGGTCTTGATATTACTGCCGCCGCTGCCATCGTTATACTGGATCGTTACAGATGCCCGTCCCAGAGCAAGCTTGTCACCATAGAAGATCACGTACTTGTCTCTGGAGAGGTCAGCCGTGGTGCCGTCGGTATAATGCGCGGTGACCACCATGCCCGTCGGGTCAAAATCCTCGCCGACCATGTACTCGGTCTTGGCAGGCGGTGTTGTGATCTCGATGCTCTCCACCGTCTTGACGACCTCCGGTTTGCCAAGGCCGCGGATCACCTGATAATCCTTGTTATACGGAAAACCACTCCATGTTGTTTCAAAGGCATCCGCTTCAACTCCGTTTACGGTCACGTTCTCCTTTTTCAGCCCGGTGTAATCGCACCCCAGGAGCTTATTAAAATAAACCTCTACCCTATATTCTGTATCCGCCTTGAAGGTTCCGGTTAGAGGTGCGGAAGTCCAATCACCCGCCGAGTCCTTTTCCATAAATTGGAAGTAGCTAAGTTTAAGGCCAGGCTCTGTCGTCGTAACCGCGGCATCTGCTATCTTTGCGTCCGCTTTATATCCGGTCACCGTGATTGGCAGTGTGGTCACCTTTGTCACGTTCGCTGGTTTATAGGTGTTGTATACCTTGAATTCGATGCTTTTACCGCTGCCATACACGCTCTGCGGGCCGCTTTCGTTGTTGCCGCCCGTATAAGAAATGCTGTACCATACATACTCCCCGATTGGATCGCCGGGCACGACCTGCTGTACGATATACATGCCCTCCTCGACCGGTACGGTGCTTGTTCCTTTTCCGTCCGCTCCGACGGTGACAGTCGTCGTATCATAGACATTGTACACCGCCGTCACTTCATTCAGGGCTTTCTTGATTTGGAATGTAAACTTCGCGCCTTCCGCGCTTCCGATCAGTCCGTTCACCTCCACGGTGATTTTTAATTCACATGTTTTACCCTCCGCTGCAAGCGCCGTTGTGGGCGCCATGCACAGCACCATGCAGAGCACCAGTACAATGCTGAGCCATTGCTTTTTCATGATTTCTTCCTCCCTCGTCGAAAGAATTTGTTGTGCGCCGCGTTTTTGTCCCGGTTCGCGGCCGCCGGGTAAAAGGTAGGCGTTCCTTCGGATCTGCCCCACCTCCTAAAGCGGAGCCACGGCGAAGGCCGTGCCCTTCGCGCCGTGGACGCCGGGCGGCGCTCTGTTGGCCGCCGCCCGGGGCATGGACGGCTTTCCGTCGCCGTCGCTCTCCCGGTCCCGCGCCTGTGTGCGGGGGCGAAGGAAGGAAAATAGCTTCTTCATCCCGTGTCACCCCCTGCCGTCAGAGCGCGAAAAGGCGCGGCTTGTCCGAAAACACTTCGGGCAGGCCGCGCCTGTTGATGATATATGAGGGCAGCAGAAAAGGACAGACTTACTCTGTCTGTCTGTCTGTCTGTCTGTCTAATTATGGGGGAAAATCTCATGCTGTCAACCCCTTTTTTGCAGATGTTTCAAGGGCTTCGCGCTTTTGCGCTTCCGTTCAGACGCCTCGAAAAAGCGGTCTTGCGCGGCGCTGTCCGCGCCCTTTCCACCTGACGCTTCGCCGCCTCGCCACACCCCGAAGCCCGGACAATTCAGCGCCCCGGCAAAGGGTTATAGTTCGATATAATAAGTCTACCATAGCCCCCTCCGCAATTCAAGGATTTTGTGTGAATCCCCTATATCTTTTTCGGGAACGGGTTGAAAAAACCGGTTTTTTTCGCCGCGAACAAAACATTTCTCTGAAAATCTGGCCAAAACGCCCTGTTCGGATTGTAGTATGGGTAGAGGGGGAAAACGGTGCATACCTGCCCGGACGCGGCGGTGGCGCAGCCTCGCAGCATGGGTATTGCACCAACATCTCATGGTCAGACGCGCTGCCCGGCGATCTCGTCTTTTACGCGGATGACAGCCACGTCGGGATCGTCTGCGGCTACGACAGCGTGGGCAATATCCTCGTCATTCACTGCTCCGGCGGGCAGAATGGCGTGGTCGTGACCGGGCGTGAGGGCTTTGCTGTTGCAGCAAGACCGGATTTGTTTACGGATTAGCCTACATTTTGAAACTGAAAATCAAGACGGAAACGAGGTGGAATATGAACGATACCATCACAGAGATCAACAAAGACACATTCTGGGGATTGATCCGGGAGGCGAGAGACTCCTGTGGTCAGGATATGTCTGCCATGGTGTGGTATCTGAAGGGACGCTTGGTATCCATGGGGGCAGAACAGGCACAGAACTTTCACGATATTACGCAAGCTTACGAAGATCTCGCGTACAAGTACGGCCTGTGGGATGCTGCCGAAATCATAATGGAATACGGCTGCAGCAATGACGGCTTTATAGACTTCCGTGCATGGCTGATTGCGCAAGGAAAAGAAGTCTATCTGGCTGCGCTGGCGGACCCGGATTCGCTTGTAGAGGTCGAGCCTTACGGGGATTGCAGCTTCGAGCAGATGAGCTATGTGGGAGAGTATGCATACAAGCAGCTCACCGGCAAAAGCGCCTATGAGCAGACCGACCAGCGGAAATACAAGAAGCTTGTGGCAGAACTGAAGCAGGACATTACCTACAAAGACGGCATTCAATTTCCCAGAGAGGGTGCGGAGCTGAAACAATTCCTGCCCCGGTTGTGTGCCAAGCATCCAGACCGGTGGCGCGAACCACATTGGAATCTCGATCTGAAAGTAGTGCGAGAACTTTTCTATGCAGGGAAAGTGCATGATCACCAGCAGGTTTGCAAAAAGGCAAACCTGGGTCACGGCGGTGAGGCTAGATAATGAATACAGGTGCAAAGGCTTGCTTGTAAAATGGTACAATTTGCTTCGTTTGTGCGGCGTTCTTTGTTGGCTCTGGTGAATAGCTTTCTTTCTCGTTTCCTGCGATACTTGGCGTACCACGACGAAAGGAGAACACGATGGAAACAAGAAAAAACCTATGCGCCATGCTGCCAATCGCACTCCATACCAGAGTCCGACAGGAGCAGGAAAAAGCCGGGATGACCCTCAGCGATTATGTAGAAACCATGATCACAGAATACTACGATTGGAAGGATGGAAAAATCATGACCGGAGAAATGAGAACCTTAGCCGCACAGATCCCCGCAGAACTCTTTGACCGACTTGACCGCTACCTCAAGGAGCGCGGCATCAAGAAGAAGGACTTCTTAGTTGACATCATCACCCGCGCGCTGGAAGAAGCCGAAGCCGCCGAACCGGTTACAGAAGCATCGCCCCAGGACGAGCTGGAGGAACAGCCGGAAGCGGACGAAACCTGATCCTATCCCAAGCCCCCGCAGGTCAAGCCTGCGGGGTAGTAGTAGCCCCATGTGCTGTACTCCCGCAGCTCGTCCCGGTTGAGGTAAAAGCCGTTGTCCTCCGCCTGCATCACGGGATCGTCCACCTCCGCACCGGGGATATACAGCCACGCCACGGCGTCGGGGTTTTTGCTTTTGGCATCGGCAAGCTCCGCCTGCCGGTTGACGGTGGGGATAGGGGTCGCCTCCACTTCGGAGGTGCCGGAGGGATCTTCAATGGGATCGGGATCTTTCTGATAGCAGCTCATGACGCCCGTGGTCATGGCAAAGAGCAAAACCACCATGCAAAGCATGGGTCGGATGATCCTTCTGATTCTTTTCATAATGCGTTCTCCTGCCGCGCTGGAGCAGCGGCACGGCTCAAAGTGTTGTGTGTTCGGACAAAATGTTTCTTGTAGCGAAAAAGGAACAGCGCAGCTTCAGGGCGAGATGCCCGTCCGCTGCGCTGTCCAATGTTCGCTTATGTGGTCATGTCAGCGGCTTTGATGTTTAGCCGTATGTCAGCCGGTCACTTTTTGCAGCGCCAGATGAAGGTGACGATCTGGGCTCTGGTGCAGGGGTCCTCTGTGCCGAACAGGCCGTTTCCGGTGCCGGAGGTGATGTGGTTCTCCACCGCCCAGGCCACGGGGCCGGCGTAGTACGCACCGCTGTCCACGTCCAGGAAGCCGGAGCCGCCGGTGACGGCGGGGGAGCCCATGGCCCCATAGAGGAAGGTCATGGCCTGGGCACGGGTGCAGGGCAGGTCGGGGCCGAAGCGGGTGGGGGAGACGCCGGAGACGATGCCCTGGCTGGCCGCCCAGCGGACGGCCTCGGCGTAATAGCTGCTCTCGGCCACGTCCTCAGAGGGCAGAATGTAGTTCACCACCGGGCTGCCCGCCGCCTGCCACAGGAAGGTGACAATCTGGGCCCGGGTGCAGGAGGCGTCGGGGGAGAAGTGGTTCTCGTCCGTGCCGCCGGTGATGCCCTGCTCCGCCGCCCACTTCACTGCGTCGTAGTAATAGGCGCTGGCGGGCACGTCCACGAAGAAGTTCAGGATGGAATTGTCCTCCATGAAGGTGGCATTTACGGTGACGCTGCCGCTGGGCATGGTGAAGGCAAACTTGCCGCTGCCCTTGTCCGTGAGGGTGAGGGCGCTGCCCCGGCTGTCGGTGACGGTGAGGGTCTCCAGGGTATAGCCCTTGTCGGGCTTTACGGTAATGGTCA
>OIXA01004722.1_pt1 | contig 12775 bp, 9 predicted proteins | sample 1587721 | NCBI WGS metagenome assembly OIXA01 (sample SAMEA3888900, study PRJEB22519) | human gut metagenome | biome: human gut; feature: human-associated habitat; material: faeces | place: Denmark | collected 2013 | reverse complement strand
CTGTATAGCTCACTGGCTGTGAACCTTTCAGAACCAACACAATTGTAGCAAGCAGGGCAGACGTATATACATCTGCTATTTTTGCGTTGCAAAATGCTTGTTGGAAAATCCCAAACCCTTTCAAATCTGCACCGTCCCGGCGCAGGCTGCGCGATGGAATCGCTGAATAGCACAAAGGCATGTTGGAGTCCAGATGTAAAGAAAAAACGGCAAAGCAGATAAAATCCACTTTACCGTTTTAGAAAGTATTCTATTATGCTGCGATTGCATTGGCGTTGACCTGTTCAATGGTCTTGCGAATACCAAGCCATACACTCAAATCTGTAAAGACCTCTACGATGCTTCCCTGGTCTGTAAAAGGTGGTTCCTGCAAAACAGAGAGGTCCTTCATCGTGCCATTATGTACGATGTACTCGACAATCTGGTTCACAAAGTAAATCTGTCGGCTGTCAAGGTTGGCACCATCCAGATATTGCGAAAATGCAGCTTTCGCCGCAGCCATATCAAGACCAACAATTTCCCGCACGAATTCGCCCAGAGGCTTTGTGCCATATTCGGCTTCATAATCCTCTTTTGTGCCGACCTCGCTCCAAAGAATCTTTTCAAGCTCCCTGACATCCTCGCCGGTGAGCGGGATGTTGCCTTTCAGTTTGGCGATAGCTGAATTATCCTGATGCTGCCGTACATAGTACTCAGCTTTTGCCTTGTAATTTTTCAGATCATCGTTTTCCAGTTCGGCTTCTTTCCATTCTGTCGAAAGAATTTCGTCCGAGAAATCTGTGGTGTACCGTACACGCTCGATGGGGATGTACTTGATCAGATCGCGCAGTTCTTTTCGGATGTGCTCAAACTCGTTCACATCGGCAGTTTTGATATAGTCGGTCTGGATGAGTTTTTCGAGCAACGCGCGTTTTTGATCAATCTCTGGAATATTGGACACGCTCGCAACCGCCTTCGCCTTTTTCAGCAGCTCGCTGCGGCCACGGGTATAGGGCTTTCCGGCAAGATATGCCAATTCGATGCCGTACAGCAGCGCATCAAAACGCAGCGCTTTCGGATCGTCCGGTTCCGGTTCGATCAAGGGGGCAAGTTCTTCCCGGGCAATCAAGGTGTCTGCATACGTTAGAGCATTGTAACTGTTCTTGTCTGCGTACAACTCGACATACTTCAAATGCTGTTTGACTGCAAAATTGTCACGATTCAGCTTTTGCACCTGACTGACCATGTGCTCCACCAGTGAAGTCCGGAACGCTTTCAGTCCTTCCGTTTGGAACTGCATATCCTGCAATTTATACGCGATTTCAAACTGCAAACCGAAAATCGCACCCTGAACGGCAATCATATTCGGGGTAGCATTTCCTTTGTTCATGCGGAAGAACTCAAAATTCCCGCAGAAGTCAAAAATGTAAAACTTCTTCTTGTCCTCACCATCCAGAAGCCCCGGACACAGGCGGGTTCCGCGACCGATCATCTGCCAGAATTTTGCCTTGCTCAGAACCTTTTTGAAAAAGACCAGATTCAGAACCTCCGGCACATCGATGCCGGTGTCCAGCATATCCACCGAGATGGCAATCTGCGGCAATTTCTTCGGGTCAGAAAATTCGTCAATGGCACTCTGCGCATAATTGAGCCGATTGTCGATCACCATGGCGTAGCCGTTCAGGTGGGGATATTCCTGATTGAACACTTTGAGGATTTCTTCTGCGTGGTCGTGGCTCTTGGCAAAAATAATCGTTTTTCCGATTTTGCTGCCGTAGTCGATTTTCAAGGCGTTCTGCATAACGACATTCAAGACCTGCCGAATGGTGTCCTTGTTGAACAGCCAACTGTTCAGAGCAGATGCATCAATGCTGGCCGGCAGGTTGCCGTTTTCATCCTCAAAAGTGTTTTCGTAGGCTTCCCGTTCTTCGTCCGAAAGTTCATCGTAGGTGATGCCTTTCTTCATGAACTTTACTTCGCTCTCCACCGAGAGGAAGTCAACCAGAAAGCCATCCTTGACGGCCTGCGCCAGTTCATAACCATAGGTGGGCACGCCGTTTTCAAGGTCAAAGATCTCGTAGGTGTTTTTGTCGATCTCATCCTTGGGCGTGGCGGTCAGGCCAACCAGCGGTGCATCGAAATAATGGAAGATGTCGCGGTATTTATTGTAGATGGAACGGTGTGCTTCATCGCAGATGATCAAATCAAAATGACCACAGGTGAACAGCTTGCCCTCTGCATCGTGAACGGAATCAATGCAGTTCATCATGGTCTGATAGGTCGAGAACACGCAGTGCGCCGTAAAGTTGTCTTTGTCCTCGCAGAGATTCGTCACGGAAAGCTCCGGTAGAAGGTTGACAAAGCTTCGTTTTGCCTGGGTCACAAGGCTGTTGCGGTCAGCCAGAAACAGCACGTTCTTGACCCAGCCATGCTGCAATAATACATCCACCAGTGCAATGACGGTACGGGTCTTGCCGGAGCCTGTTGCCATGACAAGCAGGGCTTTCCGTCGATTCTTGCGGCCAAAGCTGTCACAAACAGCCTTGATGGCACCTTCCTGATAGTACCGTCCGGCAATGTTTTTGTTTACATCCACATTGGCAAGGCTGGTGCGCATTGCTTGCAGATTGAACCATTTTTCAAGGTCGCGCTTGGAGTAAATGGAAGCGACCTTGCGCTCGGGATAGATATTGTCCACAATGCGGGTATCGAAACCGTTGGTCAGGAATACCACCGGGCGGCGACCAAACTGCTTTTCGAGAATATCTGCATACAGCTTTGCCTGCTGACGGCCTACTGCAACATCCTTACAGGTGCGCTTTGCTTCAATCACAGCCAGTGCACGGCCATCATCGCCGTACAGGACATAATCTGCATAGCCGGTGCCGCTCTTGTTGGGCATCCCGGGCAGAGGGACCTCGTTGACCCAGTTTTTGCCCTCGACCCACCCGGCATCAGTGAGCATGGAGTCGATATACAGTTTCCGGGTCTTGTATTCCGAAAGTTCCAGCGGCTTGGGTACATAGGTGGGCTGCTGCGTTTCGCGGCGGGCGGTCAGCTGCGCCTTGAGTTCAGCGTTTTCTTTGATGAGTGCATCCAAGTCCACATCCGGCAGGGCGGGCTGTGCAACGGGTGCAGCGGGCTGCTGTGTAAGCAGGGAAGCGTCAAATTTCTTTTCCTGATAGCTTGTTCCATAGCAGTACGCTACGAAATCAAGGAACAGAAACAGGTTTTCAAGGCAAAGTTCCGCCTGTTCCCGGCTGATGCTGCGGCTTCCGTGGGCGGCATCATTGCCGCGCTTGCGGATAAAATCCATCCGCCGCCACAAATCATCGTCTACAATGTCGTGAAATTCTTCGGTGCTCATCAGGCTGATGAGCTTATCATCCCACGGCTTGACGAGGGAGCTGTCTACCGAATACATCCATTTGACTGCAAACTCCATGGCACGGCGGCAATCCAGCACAGCGGTGGCCGCATCAATGGGCAGAATCTTCTCCGCAGCGATCGCGGCATCCGCAAAGCCGGAAAATTGCGGGTCATCTTTCAGAAAGTCAAAGTTGGTCAATTCTCACACCTCCCGGCTTCTATTTTGAACGATTTTCAGCCAAAATGCAAGCGCTTTGCGCAAAAAGTTCTGCGAACAATTTTGATTTGTCTACCTCGGCTACAAAGGCGGCAAACTGGTTTTGGAGGGAAAGTGGCGGTAGAAAAATTTCTAAGTCCCGACATTGTGACAGACTAAGATTCAGCTGTCGAATCCCAACCGCTTGTCTTAAAAATGGGTTTAATACTTCCGGTTGCATAAGAGCGGACAACAGATATTTAGGATTTATTTTTTCTTTTGCTCGAAAAATTGCGATAGCTTGATTTATATTCCACTCCGGGAATTCATCTGTGACAAGTGAAAATTTACCAAGTGGTGGCCCTACAATATTCATCAGAACATCATTGGGGTAGACTTTAGAGCGAGCTAACATTCCATTATGAATATTTTCGGAAATATATTGAGGCGCTGTATCAAAAAGCAACTCACCATTGAAGCTCAAGTTATAAACTTTCAAATACGGAACTTTATCACTTGAATATTCTTCACTAATGAGGTCGTTCGGAGGCGTTGTCCCTTTAGTTATGAAATCGCACACCGTACTAACCTTTACCTTTGGATAGGTGTTATTTTCAAACATCTCCACAAATCGAGCTTTGATAAGCTCGTCCAACTTGGTAAGCTGCTCCTGACGATTTGAAATTATAGCCTCTATTCTTTTTAATGTGGAAACAATCTCTCGCTGTTCCGTTTTATCATGCAAATTAAATTCCTCGGTCTTGTAATCCCGGAAATAGATATGCGGAATAGTTGCACCTGAAAAATATTTTTCGAGGTGCATATATTTGACAACATAATATAGATATTCAGATTCAATGCAGTTCTTTGGTATAAGATACTGCATCGTGCCAATGACAGAGGATTTTTCGGGAAGAAGCATCGTTCTCCCAATGCCCGCACCGTCCTTCACAACAGCAACAGTTTGATGTTCCTGCTGATAGGTTTCCATGCTTCCAATACGACCTGATGCACCGTATACCGGATACTTTCCATTTTTATCAACGATGTCCTTTTGCATCAAGCTGGATGTCCCACGTTCGCAAACATCTTCAAGTTTGACTCGCATTGTTTTCTCCCACAAATTAGAAGTTGCCTTTTCAGGCAATAAACTTCTGGTGGGAGGCCTTGACGTTGTTCTGATTCACGATTGCATACTGCATGGTGGTGCCGATCTGCGAATGACCGAGGATTTTCTGCACCTGCTCAATGGGCATTCCCTTGTCGATGGCGCGGGTAGCCATAGTGCGGCGGAACTTATGCGGGTGGATCTTGTCAAGATTCAGCTCGCGGCCCAACTCCCGCAGACGGATCTCCACGCCGCTGATCTTCAAGCGGTCAAACGGGGCATCCAGCGTCACGAACAGCGCCGGGTTTGCATCGGTGCGGGAGCGCAGATAATCCTGTAAATGCAGCTTTGCCTTGGCATCAAAATAAACCCGGCGCTCCTTGTCGCCTTTGCCGAACACTACACACTCGCGGGCTTCAAAGTCGATTTCTGAAATGTTCAGATTCACCAGCTCTCCCACACGAATGCCAGTGGAATACAACAAATCAATCATGGCAAGGTCGCGCGCACACTTGCAGTTATCCCGCAGGCGTTCAATAGCTTCGTCCGAGATGGTTTCCTTCACGGGCTGTTTGGTCTTGATTTTATGGATGCGGCGCATGGGGCTTTTGAGGATGTAGTCCTCTTCTTCCAGCCACGAGAAAAAGCTGGAAATATTCCGGCGCACATTGTCGATGGTCACTTTGCCGCAGTTGTTGATCTTCTGATATTCCACCAGATACCGCCGGATCTCTTCGGTGGTCATCTTGCGCAGGGGCGTGTCCACGGTTTGCAGCAGCCGCTCCACGGTAACGCGGTAATACTGGATGGTGCGCTCAGAGCAGCCCTCGATTTTCTTGGCGTCGAGGAACAGCTTCAGATATTCCTCGTTGGAGATCTGCTCTTTCTGCGCTTCGGATTCGGAAAACGTCTGCAACAGCACCTCTTGCAGCTTTTTCATCTGCGCAACATTCAGGTACTCTGCCATCTCGTTGATGATCTTCACGATTTTGTCTTCCATATTGGCGCACTCCTTTTCTGGTGTACCAACATCCTGCTCCGGCAAAGTGCCTGTTGTTGCTTATTATCAGCCAAAATACTGTTGCATCAGGCTGTCAAAGAGTAATTGCGTCTGGTCAAGGGCTTTCTGCACTTCAACTTTTGATTTGTCTACCTCGGCTACAAAGGCGGCAAACTGGTTTTGGAGGGAAAGAGGGGGAAGCGGAATAGCAAGCTGAGATAATGTTTGCTGATTTAGATTTTGAATATTTGCACCACGCCCGGCCATCTTCTTACGTACAGAATCAGCTTTTAGAACTCTAAGTATGTAAGGAACAGAAGCTTTCTCACTTGTCAATCTGTATCGGATGCAGAATCCGCTGTATGTAACAGGAACATTTTCAGGGTAGATTGCCAAACAGCGTCCAACCAATTCTTTATTTCCGTTGGAGCGAACAAAAACAATATCGCCATCTTGAAGCAGATAATCAGAGTCTGGCGATTCATTAAGAGCAACATATGGTAAATTTTTGACATCATAAATTGTCGAACGGTCTTTGAAATCTCCAACGCCTAAACAGTGAATTTCAACGCCATGATCACCTTTATGAAAGTTCATGCCATTTTTACAATAGCCTAGATCAAACAAACTTTTTATTTCCCAGCATTTTTCGTTCTGTATAGGGTCACCAAACATCTCCACAAATCGAGCTTTGATAAGCTCGTCCAACTTGGTAAGCTGCTCCTGACGATTTGAAATTATAGCCTCTATTCTTTTTAATGTGGAAACAATCTCTCGCTGTTCCGTTTTATCATGCAAATTAAATTCCTCGGTCTTGTAATCCCGGAAATAGATATGCGGAATAGTTGCACCTGAAAAATATTTTTCGAGGTGCATATATTTGACAACATAATATAGATATTCAGATTCAATGCAGTTCTTTGGTATAAGATACTGCATCGTGCCAATGACAGAGGATTTTTCGGGAAGAAGCATCGTTCTCCCAATGCCCGCACCGTCCTTCACAACAGCAACAGTTTGATGTTCCTGCTGATAGGTTTCCATGCTTCCAATACGACCTGATGCACCGTATACCGGATACTTTCCATTTTTATCAACGATGTCCTTTTGCATCAAGCTGGATGTCCCACGTTCGCAAACATCTTCAAGTTTGACTCGCATTGTTTTCTCCCACAAATTAGAATTGTTTCATTTCAAAAGTTCTTCCAAAGCGTCCATCTCTGCGTCGATCTTCTTTTGCAAATCACGCAGCTGTGCCATAATTTCCTGTGTGGAAGGATACTCCACCGGCACATACTCGGTCTTTTTATACTTGTTGATGGACAAATCATAGTCGTTGCCCGCAATCTCGTCTTTCGGCACAAAGAAGCTCCGTTCCGTGCGCTCACGGGTGGCTTCAGCCTCCCGGTTGTGGAAACGAGCGATAATATCGGGGATGTCGTTTTCCGTGGTTGGACTGCGCTTATCATCCAGAGAGAAGCCGTCGGCCTTCATATCATAGAACCAAACATTATCCGTACCGCCGTGGCCGGTCTTGGTGAAAATCAAGATGGCGGTAGAAACGCCCGCATAGGGCTTGAACACGCCGGAGGGCATGGAAATTACGGCTTCCAGACGGTTGTTCTCGATGATTTCCTTGCGAATCGCCTTGTGTGCAGTGGAAGAGCCGAACAGAACGCCATCCGGGACGATGCAGGCACAGCGTCCGCCGACCTTCAGCATCCGCAGGAACAGAGCGAGGAACAGTAGCTCGGTCTTTTTGGTCTTGCAGAGCTTGAGCAGGTCGGTGGAAACAATGTCGTAGTCCAGACTGCCCTTGAATGGGGGATTTGCCAGAATCAGGCTGTATTTGTCCTTGTCGGGGTTCTGGTCGCTCAGGCTGTCGCGGTACTCGATGAACGGGTTGTCCACGCCGTGGGTCATCATGTTCATAGCACCGATGCGCAGCATGGTGCGGTCCATATCGAAGCCGTGGAACATGTGGTTCATGTAGTGGTCTTTGTTTTTGCGGTCAAAGAACACTTCCTGCTTGCGGTTTTCGCGCAGATATTCGCCAGCGGCTACAAGGAAGCCCGCCGTGCCGCAGGCCGGGTCGCAAATCACATCATCAGCGCGGGGCTGCATCAGGTCAACCATCATGCGGATGATGTGGCGTGGGGTGCGGAACTGACCGTTGACACCCGCCGTTGCCAGTTTGGAAAGCAGGTATTCGTAGATATCGCCGCGAATGTCAGTGTTGGAAAGCTGCGCCGCCTGCTCATACATTCCGTCCATGGCGGTCACGATTTTATCCAGCATCAGCGGCGTGGGCACTTTGAAAATGGCATCACCCATGTACTTGGCGTAGGCACTGTCCTTGTCGCCGTGCAGATTCTTGATGAAGGGGAACACCATCTCCTGCATGGTGGAGTACATTTTGCCTGCCGGGAAATCGTGGAAAACGCTCCATTTGAGCTGTGCACCGTCCACGGTGCGCTCCCCGACCTGTACCTCGCCCGCAAAGATGCTCTTGTAGGGCAGACCCAGCATAGCGGCTTCTTTGGCGTGAGTGTTGTCGCTTTCATCGAGGTCGTGAATGAACATCAGATAGGTCATCTGCTCGATCACATCCAAGGGATTCGTCAGGCCGCCCGTCCAGAAAATTTCCCACAGGCTGTCAATTTTGCTTTTCAGTTCTCCGGTTACCATGTATGTTCCTCCTGAGTGTCGAGAAAATGAGCTCGACAAACAATAATTTGTTATGCCATTATTATACCGTTTCTTCGGGATCGGTTCAATCTGCAAAAGGGGGAAGCCCGGAGTTTTCTACATTGCACACATTATGCGCCCATCAAGGTGGAAAACATGATCCTTGGCGGCGGCATCCTGCGCAGCGGCGGCAGGACAAAAATCATTCTGGTCATCGACTGTCTGGGAACATGGTGCGTTGGCATTCCCTTGTGTCTGCTGGCTGCCTATGGGCTGCGGTGGGGCATCGTGGGCGTATATGCCCTGCTCAACGCAGAGGAAGCGTTCCGGCTGGTCTTGTCCCTTGTGATGTTCTGCAGACGCAGCTGGATGGTCAGCCTGTCTGAGAAACAAAGCGTACCCTGAAGAGCGCAAAATGCCCGCTCACCGTGGAGATTTGGACACGGTGGGCGGGCGTTTTATGTTTATTTTCCGAGTACAACGGAGAGCCTGATCTCCTTTTCCGTCTCGCTCAGGTCAAGAGCGCCGCCATCGGCGACGGTCACGTGCAGCTCATAGAGCGTACCGGCGGTAAGTTCCGTTACAGCCTTGCCGTCCTCGTCTGTGATCGACCACAGTGCAGGATCGACCTTTGCCAGCTTGCCGTCCACGCCATAGGCGTAGAGGGTCAGACCGGAGGTGCTGCCGGACAGGTTATTCATGCGGAAAGCTACCGTGGTGTTGGGATGTACGTTGCGGACGGTCACAGTGTTGCGCCAGCTTGCAACGGTGCCTTCGCCGCCGTCCTGCGCAAACTGTTCCTGCGAGAGGACATTTCTTGCTGCCTGATCAAGATCGACCTTGCGGTAGGGCATTTCGGGCAGATAAACGAAACGGTCCTGCAAACGAAGCAGTTCCAGATAGCCTGTCGGGCAGTAGAGCGCATTGCCGCTGTTGCCGGCATACATTCCAATGGCCATGTTGTTATAGCCGTACTTGTTGGAAACATCCATCGTGAAAACAGTCTCGCCAGTTTCAAAATCCAGAATGATGTACTGCCACATCCCGGTGGTCACATCCTGCACATAGCCGTAGATATAGCCCGTTGCGGTGGAGAGTTTCAGGATGGAGGTGTCGCTCAGGTCGTTCCGGCACCAGACGCTCTTCATCTCGTAGCCGTTTGCGGTCTTTACGGTGTCCATGCGCTCGATGCCGGGGGCGATCATAACGTTGCCCTTCATGAGCCAGTTCTGGTCGTAAATATTGGCGTAGCTCTGGATGGAGGAGTCGTTGTTGGGGTCCGCCAGACCTGCATTGCCCGCGCCAAACCAGTTGCAGACGATGGTGCTGACGGTGCCATTGCCGTCGTCATAGACGATGGCAGAGTTCTCAACGGCTACCTGATAGCCCTCGGGCAGGTCATCCAGCACCGGGGTGCTTGCCACGACCTCGCCGGTCTTCATATCGAGTGCAAGAAGGTTTACAGTGTCCTGATTATCCGTGAACAGCACAAGGTTCGGTGTCAGCGTGGGCGAGCAACCGCCGCCCCACGCAAGACCGCCGCCGGTGGTCTTATCGCCTTCGCCGCTCACCTTTGCACCCGCGCTCTCATAGGGCGTGCACCACACAACGTCTACGCCTTCTTCTGCGCGCAGAAGATAGCAGTTCTGGTTGGTCAGGACCACCGCGCCGTCCTTGGAGGCGGCGATGCCGTTTTCAGCGCCCTCGCCGGGGGTCAGTTCGTGGACAAAAACAGCCTTTGAAAGGTCTGTCTGCTCGCCGTTCAGGATCGCATCAATGGCCGAGCGGGCAATATAGCCGATGACGCCCTGCTGCTGGCGCTGCGGATAAATGCGGAAGCCTCCCGTTGCAAACCAGAGGTTTCCGTCATAGTCAAAGACCACGGACAAAAGATTCTGCGTCAGCTCTTTTCCAAGCGCGGCTTCGGCGGCAGCCTTGATATCAATGTCCAGCACCTTCTCAAATTCGGGCAGCACATTGCCGTTTTCATCTGTTGCACGGAGCATCAGCACATGGTTGTTGCTCGTGGGGCAGACGATGCGGTTGGACGCGTCCAGGAAGGTATAGGAGCTCTGGATAACGTAACCGCCGCCGTCATGCTTCTTTGGCGAGAAATAGCCGAGCGTTTTTGTTTCTTCGGCGTTCAGGTCGCGGATGGCGATGCCGCCCAGCAGCGGCACAACGGCATGGCCGTAGCTGTCAAAATAGATAGCGGGAGAAGCATTTGCATTCGTTGTCTCATAGGAAACGTTGATCTCGGGATAGATCGCAAGCGGCAGGATCTCATCCGTTGAATCTGTGTTGTAGCCGTCGTGATGAATGTTTGCATCGCTCTTGGCCATGTAGGGGTTTTCCTCCACCTGCTTGGGGTTCAAGGCCTTCACAGGCAGTGCCGCAGAGGTCGTCTCCGCAGCAGAGGGCTGCACCACGGCGGACGGTGCAGAGGGCTGAGAAGCGGCGACACTGTCTGCGGGCGTCTGCGTACCGCCGCAGGCGGCCATGGAAAGGCACAATGCTGCGGTCAGCGACAAGCTCAACGCAGAGTGGATGATCTTTCTCTTTTTCATAAGTCGTTCTCCTTGTTGTGTTCGTTGCGGTCAGGTCGGCGCTGCTCTGCCGGATTTTTTTGATCCAGCCAGATGCAAAAACCCTGCCGCAAAGCGGCTTCGGTCACTGGCTCCAGCAGAAAGTAGTCTGCACGCAGCCGGAAAGCATGGAGCGAAAAATTCAGATCGCTGCACCAGATAACGCGTGTTTGGGGACAAAGCGCGCGCAGATGCTCTACTGCATTCAATCCATCCACTCCCGGCAGGGCGATCACGGCATTTGTCAGCGGCTCGCAGCGCGCGGCTTCAAAAAAGCTTTCCTGATCGTGGTAACAGTCCATTTGGGGAAATAAACAATGCTCGGCGCAGAACTGCAAGATCTGCTCTGCCCAAAAAGCTTCCTGCGCCCTGCTGTTTGTCAGCACGGCGATTCGATACACAGCGACCCTCCTTCCTTCTGCCGTTGTTGAGGTTCTCTGTCTCTAGTATACGGGCGGATACGGCTGTTTCAAGCTGTTTGGCACGAAAGCCCGGTTTCCGTCACGAAATCCCGTTTTCTGCTGCGACAGAACCGGGCAACTGTGCTATAATCAGGATGAAAGAGTTTATAAAGGAGGTTGGAAGCTATAACAATAGCTTCTTGGTACAGCATGAGATTTGCGATCGTCGATGACCTTGGTACGGAGCGCACGCTGCTGAAGGAGCGCTTGGCACGGCAGCTGCGCCAGCGCGGTACAGAAGCAGAGCTTTTAGAATTTGACAGCGGAGAAGCTTTTCTGGCGGCAGAAGAAGCGCAGCGCTTTACCGCCGCATTTTTGGATATTTACATGGATGGTTTAAGCGGCATGGACGCGGCAAAGGAACTTCGGAAAACAGACGCAGACTGTCTTCTGGTTTTTACCACCACCTCGACAGACCATGCACTCGAGGGGTTTCAGGTACGGGCATTTCATTATTTGGTCAAGCCCTTTTCAGAGGCCGAGTTGTCCGGTCTGTTGGATGAAATGCTCGCAAAACTCCCCCGCCCGGAGCCGGTTTTGACGGTGAAGGTGGATGGCAGCGACATCCATTTGCGCTATCGTGATATCATATCCGCCGAGCATTTCGCCCACATCATCAATATCCGCACCACTGCCGGCAAAACGCTTGCCATGCGCCAGAGTTTCAAGGCGTTCACAGAGCCGCTCAAAAAGGACCCGCGCTTTTTTGTTTGTGGCCGCGGTACGATCATCAATATGGAGAATGCTGCCGATTTTCAGGATGCCGCCTTCTGTATGACGGACGGCAGCCAGGTCTATGTCAGTCAGGAGCTTTTGAAAGCCGCCCGACAGGCGTTTATGGAATTTCTGCTGCAAAGGGGGCGTGTGGGTTGAAGGATGTTCTGCGCCCGATCCTGGAGCTTACCGTTGTGTTTCCCGGCCTGCTGCTCGCGTATTTTCCGGTGCGCTCCTATCTGAAGCAGTCTTCCGCAAAGCTTGCGGTATGGGAGGTGCCGCTGCTGTTCGGGCTTTGCCTTGGCGGCGGGCTGTTTTGCTATCATTTCGGTCTCTCGACCGCGTTCCCCTTGCTGCTCATAACGATTGTGACAATTTTCCTGTATCTCAAAACGCTGCGGCTCTCTCTCTGGAAATCCGGGACCATCGCGCTGGCGGTCTGCGCGGTATTTGCGTGCCTGAATAGCTTGTCCCGCGCCGTTGGTACGGCAATCACGATCCGGCTGCAGCTGCCGCCGGACAAGCCGTGGTTCTGTTTTAGCGCCTGCATTTTTTATAACGTGATCTGCTGGCTGACCGCTGCTGCAGCCTATTATCCCGCCACCCACGCAGTGCGCGCAATGGTGGAGGATGACAATTTTGCGCAGACGTGGTATGTGTTCTGGGTACTGCCGC
>OIXA01004717.1_pt1 | contig 12793 bp, 6 predicted proteins | sample 1587721 | NCBI WGS metagenome assembly OIXA01 (sample SAMEA3888900, study PRJEB22519) | human gut metagenome | biome: human gut; feature: human-associated habitat; material: faeces | place: Denmark | collected 2013 | reverse complement strand
AAGGATTTTTCAAAGCTGCAGGAGATGAATATTCAGACCGATGCCGTTTTTGCAAATCAATCCGATACCGACCGCACCGATATCCGGAATGACGGCGGGTTTACCGCGCTCATGATAACCACCTCGACACGCGGTGTCGGCGTAAACCGCAATATTGCTCTTGAGCATGCGAGCGGTGAGATACTGCTGATAGCGGATGACGATATGAGATACATCGACGGCTATGAAAATGCGGTGATCGAGGCTTTTCGGCAGCTGCCGCAGGCGGATGCTCTCATATTCAATATTGATACCGTCGGCGACAGCATGGGCAGAAGAATGAACGGCGATATCCGCCGGCTGCATTTCTTTAATGCTTTCAACTACGGGGCGGCAAGAATAGCGGTTCGCAGAGAGCGCCTTACCGCAGCTCCTATCAGGTTCAGCCTTGATTTCGGCGGCGGAGCAAAGTATTCTGCCGGAGAGGATTCTCTCTTTATACGTGATATGCTCAGATGCGGCATGAAGATATTTACTTTTCCGAAAACCATCGCGACCGTAGATCAGAGCGATTCGTCATGGTTTAAGGGATACAACGAAAAATATTTTTATGATAAGGGCGCTTTCTTCTGCGCGATGAGCCGCAGGCTCGCACAGCCGCTTTGCCTGCAGGATCTGCTGCGTCACCGTAATATGTACGCTTCCTCCGGATTTGGTATAAAGGGGATATACTCTCATATGCGGAACGGAATAAAGGGCTATCGATCCGGGATGTCGTATTCCGACTTTACCGCAGGCAGATAAAACATTTTTATTAAATACACGGTCGTTCTACCGCATCCGAAAAACGGGAGATGTAAATGCGATACGATATTCTTTTTCTCGGCAGGCTTTTTCCGAGACAGCTCGAATCGGAAATAAAAACCAAGATGAAAACCGGCATGCAGGATGCCGCAAACGCGCTTCAATGGAATATTATAGACGGTCTTGATGCAAACGACCCCGGAACGGTCACTATCCTTGATTATCTTCCTGTCGACAGCTATCCGAGTGGGTATACCGACAGACGAATAGAGGAATATCGTTTTTGCCATACGTCGCAATATGAATCAGATGATAAGGTGGTCGGTTGTACGAATCTGACCGTTGTCAAACAGTTTGCCGATTACCGACCGTTTGCAAGAGAGCTGAAAAACTGGGTAAGAAAAAAAGATGGCAGAAGGAAAATAATCATACTTTATACAGCGCTGCCGATGTTCCTCAGCCTTGCCAAATATGCAAAAAGCCTTGATCGCGATATTCTCACCTGCTGTGTCATTGCCGATTTGCCGGAATTTTCTTCCGCGATCGAGCTTCACGGTATAAGGCGGCTCTATAATATCTATCAGACACGCAAGACCGCAGCCCTTTACGGATATATCGATCGCTTTGTTCTGCTCACCGACAGTATGGCTCAAAGGCTGAATATAAGGGCGCCGTATATGGTAATGGAAGGCATTGCGCCTGATGATAGCGAGCCTGCCGCAAGCGGAATCGCCGAAAAATATTCAGGCGAAAAATATGTTCTATATACCGGAACGCTGAATTATTCCTTCGGCATCGGCACACTTCTTGAGGCGTTTTCTTATATTCCGGATGAAAGCTTAAAGCTGATAATATGCGGGTTCGGCGAAGCGGAGGCTGCAATATCCGAAATGAACGACAGCCGGGTGATCTTCCTCGGGCGTGTCGACCGAAAGGAGGCGCTTGCACTCCAGCGAGGTGCTTCCGTGCTGGTCAATCCGAGACAGAATAACGAGGAGTTTACAAGGTATAGCTTCCCTTCAAAGACAATGGAGTATCTTGCGTCGGGAGTCCCGGTAGTTGCGTACAGGCTGGACGGCATTCCGAGTGAATATGACAGATATATAAATTATGTGCCGGACGATTCTCCACAGGCACTTGCGGGAGTTATCACAGACGTATTAAATAGGTCTGCCGAGGAGCGCAGGCTTGAAGGTGCGTGCGCAAAACGCTTTGTGCTCGGAGAGAAGAATCGGGTCAGGCAGGCAAAGCGCATACTTGATTTTTTGTCCGAATAGGTATTTGGTTTGTAACTTTGGTGGCATAATGATTGTTAGAGACGGGAAAAAAGCGATCAGTGCATTCGCGCTGCTTGTTTTTTGGATATGGTCGCAGGACTTTTTGCTTCAATATTTGCGTGTTGTTTTTTCGAAAATACCGTATATAGGAGTATACAGAGATATAGTTTTTGATGCGCTGTTTATACTTCTGATAGTGTTGTCTATCCCGAAATTCAAAGTTCGTGCATGGGATATGTTCGTTATTTTGGCAATAGTTGTCGTTTTTATGGCAAACTGGATCTTCTACCGCGATGCGCAATACTATATAAACAGGTATATGGTAGATTTTCTGTTGAAGATTCTGCCGCTTTATATCGTAGGCATCAGTCTGGGTGATTCGCCGGAACGCGACAGAATAATAAAAATAATGGTAGTCTTGTCGCTGCTGACGATAGTGTCGGATATGGCATATAAGCTAATCCTCGGTGCTCCGATGAGTCAGATGGCGTCGCAGTATCAGGGTGACATGGATCGCGCCTACAAGCTGCTCCCTCATTGCTGCTTGGTTGCTTATTCCGCCATAAAGCGTTCACGACCGATGCATGCCGTTGTTGCTGCTGCAGGATGCTTTTATATCCTTATGCTCGGAACGCGCGGTGCCGCTCTGATATGCATTATATTTATTGCGCTTCTCATGGCAGCCGGAAAGACATCTAAGTGGGCGATCACGAGGATCCTGCTTATATTCGGAGGAATAGGCGCATTTATTTCAAGCCCTCTTTATTTAAAGTCGATTACATGGATGTACAACAAGGCGACCAACCTCGGACTCAGCGTTCGTATCTTTGATAAGCTGCTCAGCGGAACCGCCGCAAATATTAACTCAAGGGATGTAATACAAGCAAAACTGCTTGATGCAATTGGCGTGCACCTGTTTGACGGATACGGACTTTGCGGCGACCGCGTTATCGCCGGTTCATATGCTCACAATATTGTTCTTGAGCTTTGGGTAGAATTCGGCTTGCTGATAGGAACGATGATATTTTTACTTATTGCGATGACCTTGCTGCGAGGATATCTGAGCGCTAAAACGATAGAGTGCAAAGGACTTATTATTTCGCTTATCTTTGCGTGCTTTTTTAAGCTCTTTCTTTCCGGTTCGTATCTTGATGAAAAGTTTCTGTTTTTGCTGCTTGGATTGTGCGTTGCAGAGATACGCCGTGCGCACCCGCCGGGATATTTATATTGGTACAAAATTAATGATTAAATGATCAAAGAGGTGGATTTTCCGTGAAAGTGGCTCAGATAAATATGTTTCCGTACGGCAGCACCGGAAATATTATGCTGAATATTGCGAGAGCTGCCCGGCAGCACGGTCATACGGCACGCACGTATTCGACGGTACCGTTTGACAGATATGAAAAATCGCCCGAGAAAAAGCTCGAGGATCACTATTGTTGGGGCAGTCCGTTTGAGAATATGGTTCACTATTACCTCGGCAGCACCTTCGGCGGGAACGGACTTCATTCAAAGCACGGAACAAAGAAGCTGCTCGAGGATATCGAGCGTTTTTCTCCCGACATAATACATCTGCATAATCTGCATAAGTTCTGCATCAATCTGCCGATGCTCTTTGATTATCTGAAGCGCAGCGGTGCGGATGTGATATGGACGCTCCATGATTGCTGGGCGTTTACCGGACACTGTGCTCAATTTAGCGCAGCAAAATGTGACCGCTGGAAATTCGGCTGCGGAGATTGTCCACAGTTGAAGGCATATCCCAAAACATATGGGGTGGATCATACACAGAGGAACTACCGGCAGAAACAGGCGTGTTTTACTGGCCTTGAGAACTTGACAATCATTGTTCCATCGAAATGGTTAGCTGGGGTAGTGAAGCAAAGTTTCTTAAAAGAATACCCCGTTGAGGTATTACATAATCAGATTGATAAAAGTCTGTTCAAGCCAACGCCAAGTGGTTTCCGAAAGCAATACGGATTGGATGGGAAAACAGTTGTTCTGGGTGCAGCCAGCGTTTGGGATAAGGAGAAAGGACTGCTCGATTTTTGCCGACTTCGGGAAAAGCTGGACAGCCAATTTGCAATCGTCTTGGTAGGAGTGACGGAAAAGCAGAAAAGTAGGCTCTTGCCAGGAATCCTGGCCCTACCCCGTACAGCCAGTCCCGGAGAGTTGGCCGAAATATACAGTGCGGCAGACGTGTTCGTCAATCCTACGCACCAGGATACATACCCGACGGTGAACTTGGAAGCCAGAGCCTGCGGGACGCCAGTCATCACCTATGATGTAGGTGGCAGCCCTGAGAGTGCGGGTGGAAAGTACATTGTAAAAGAAAATGATATTGACGGGCTGGCAGAGCAAATTTATAAACTGACGGAACGAGAAGCGGTGGAGCTATCTGTATGATTATTTTGGGACCATTGTTCCCAGAGGAACGGGAACAGGAAATTATATCCGCATCAAAACGAGGCGTCTCCAATGCGGCAAATAACTTTCAATGGAATTTGATCAAGGGAATCCATGCGAATACAGATGAACCGCTGATTGTTATCAATGCCCTGCCGGTTGGAACATGGCCTAAAAACTTCAAAATCTTACGCCTGAAAGATACAGACTGGTTCTGTGGAAATATAGTCGGCCATGAGGTCGGCTGTTGGAATATTCCGCTCGTAAAACAATTCATACGAATGAGGAAGGTGCAGGCGTGGCTGAAGAAGTATCCATGTGAATCGGAAATCCTGATTTTCACAGCATATCTTCCATTTTTGTGGGCTGTCAATAAACTGAAGCCCGAATACAGGGTAACAGCGGTGATTACGGATATCCCCGAGTTTTATGATATGCACCAGGTTTCTGCATTCAGGAGACTCTTGCGGAGAATTCACTGCAAAATTGTTTATCACTTTATGGTAAGAGTAGATCGTTTCATCCTCCTGACGAAACAAATGGCTGTGCCTTTGCATGTAGGCAATCGCCCATACCTCGTGATGGAGGGAATGTGCGGGGATGTTGCAGATGAACCGCCGGTTTCAAAGCCTCAACCATTTTCCATGCTATATACAGGACGGTTGAACCGGCGCTATGGCCTTGAATTACTCCTTCAAGCGATGAAGGAATTGCATGATCCTGACATCGAATTGTGGCTGTGCGGCTCCGGCGAAATGGAGGAAGAAATTCGTGCATATGCTGCTCAAGATTCCCGTATTCGCTTCTTCGGCTTTTTACCGCATGAGGAAGCGGTGCAGCTGCAGAAGCAAGCAACCGTGCTTGTCAACCCCAGAACCAATCAGGGTGAATACACGAAATACAGCTTTCCCTCCAAGACCATGGAGTATATGGCATCGGGCCGTCCGGTCATGATGTTTCGCCTGGACGGGATACCCGGAGAGTATGATCCATTCTTAACGTATATTCCAGAGGAGAGTGCTGCTTCCGTTCGGGACACAGTGGAATCTCTCAGGAAATTAAGTCCATCAGAGCTGGATGCGATGGGTGCGAGAGGAAGAGCGTTTGTGCTGAAGAATAAAAATCGAAATGTGCAAATGCGCCGGGTCCTGGACTTTATTCATAAGGAGCAAAGCAACGCATGACAATTGTACCTCTGTTCCTGCTGACGCTCGGCGCGATCAATTGGGGATATGCATATCCGCTGGTGTTCCTGTTTGTAGCTCTGCTGCGGCAGCGAATGCTTGGCAGAGAAATCTATTTTAACTTCTTGTATGCGCCAGGCTTTTGGCTGCTGCTGTCTGCAGGCATGACATATGCCTTGATTGGAATGCGGACGATCTCAGGTGTGTACCACCATGGAATTCTGCCAGTCGTCGCATTCGCAATCGGCTGGCTCATTGCTGAGGGAAGTTCTGATAAACAAATCCAAGATGGCATTTTGGCGCTGGCAGCCGGATTTGGAACTTATGCGACCTTGAATATGCTGGTCAACATCGGAAATAACCGATACCGTTTGATTGATTTCTGGACAGATACATATCGAGCTGCAACGGGATCCGGCGCACTAAATACGTTGCCGATCTCAGTTGCCCCCTATGCGGTGAAGTTTGAGAAAAGACTCCTGGTAAAAATCATGTTCCTTGCGTTGCTTTTTGCCACAATTCAGTACATGTTCATGTTGGGAACACGAACACAATTTGCGATTCTTCTGTTGATTGCGATTCTTGCCGCACTGCAATTCGCATACAGCGAGCAGGGCATTTCCGGAGTTTTGAAATGTGTTGGAATCATGGCTGTTATCAGCCTGATTGCGTTTCTGCTCTACCATTTTAATGTCTTGTCCATAAGGGACTATATCCTGAGTACAAATCTGGCGGCGCGCTATGAGCGGCGGGCATCCTTAGAGAATTCAGATTCTTTCCGCTTTCAAAGCTTTTGGATCGGACTGCGTGAATTGATTCAGTACCCGATGGGCGGCCGAGCCAGTCAGATATATCGCCATAACATGTGGTTGGATGTTGGCAGAGTTTCAGGAATCATTCCATTTTGCTTGTTGCTGGTTTACTCCATAAAAAACTTCGCCAATGTGACGGCGATATGGAAGAACACCAAAATCCTTCTGTCACTGCGATACCTTTTTCTGTTCCTGTATATCGGCGCATATGTCAATTGCTTTGTTGAACCAATTTGGGAAGGTGCATTGAACTTCTTCCTTGCTCTGTGCGTAGTGGATGGAATGGTCAGTGCAATGATGAGGAGATTAGAGAATGACCCCATTCCAGAAGAAAGTGTTCCAGATACTTCAAATCTTCACACAGATCTGTGATCAGCTGCAGTTGAAATACTTTTTAGTATGCGGCAGTGCGCTTGGGACGGTTAAGTATGGCGGCTTTGTCCCTTGGGATGATGATGTCGATGTCGCGTTATTCCGCAATGATTATGAACGCTTCTGCAAGGAAGCTCCGGTTTTGCTTCCGGAACATCTCTTCCTTCAAAACTTTCAATCAGATCCTGCATTTCCCGCAATCTACAGCAAGCTGAGAAATTCAGAAACGACCTGCATTGAGGAAAGCGTCGCGGCACTTCCAATCAACCATGGAATCAGCATTGACATTTTTCCTCTGGATGGTTACCCGACAAATAAAAAAGAGCAGGAACGACTGGAACGTAAGAAAGCCTGGTTTGTCAGAAAGCTATCCATTCCCTGCGTTCGTCCTGAGCGATGGAAGGAAGCGGTTGTGAATCCGCTGCGAGCTTTGGGCTTTGGTAAAAATACCGCACAAACTGCTGCGGCCTATACAGCATTGATCTCTGCATGGCCGACAGAATCTTCGAGTGTCATCGCAAACCACGGAAATTGGCAAGGACGCTTGGAATACCACAGAAAAGAAATATATGGCGATGGCAGCTACGGCATATTCGAGGGGCTTCCTGTCCGGCTTCCGGCAGACTGTGATGCGTATCTGAAGCAGAAGTATGGTGACTATTGGCGAGATCCACCGCCAGATAAGCAAAGAAGCCATCACAGATACTTGAAATTAGATACCGAGCATCCATTCACGGAATACTTGTGATTTTAGGACACACGCCCTGAAGAATATAGCAAAATCAAAAACAAAGGAGGGTTATGGAATGAAAAGGAAGACGCCAGTCAAACTGATAGGCTATTTGTTATGCGTTGCACTTTTGTGTGGCCTGTTGGCCGGATGCGGCAATGACAAAGTGCAGGAAGATCAGAATGATAATGTTTCTGCAGATACGATTCCAGAAGATGTAGTCGTTCATACAGACTACGGTGATCTGCATTATCCGGATCGTTGGCAGGAGTATGTTACCATTCGCCAGGAGCAGAACGGCAACACGATTGCGGTTACCTTTGAAACCAAGAGCGGAGAAGAAACCTATGAATTGTTCAAGGTTTTAATTGGTGATGACAGCAGTGAGGTTGTCGGCAGCCTGACGGATGACACGGGAACCCAGCGAAATGTTTATCTGCGTGTTGAGGAACTGCCTGCCGATTCTGGCTTGGAAGAGACAGAGCAGACCCGCTTCTACGCAATGCAGGAGGACTTAAATTATCTGATCGATCATTTAAGCTGAATGTAATTACAATAGGAGGAGAACTGTTATGACAAGCAGACTGATGAAACGACATTTGTCTTTGTGCCTTGTTCTTGTGATGCTGCTGACAGCTATGCTGCCGGTCAGCGTCTTCGCGGCGGGCTCAAACGATGAAGGCTCTGCTGCTTCCGGGGGGAACGCAGCTGCAACTACGATGATTTCAGACTATGCGACATTCCTTTCCTGCTTCAAGGTTCTGGAAAGCTATGCCCAGACCTATGCGGAAGAAAATGCCGGTGAGGATGCCAATGCGCTGATCATCAACTATATCCGTACAGGCGTGGAGCGGTACACCTCCGGCACTTGGGAAATGGTCTGCGGCAAGGAGAATACTGCCTTTACCGCCTATGTTTCCGAGCAGGATACCGCGAACAACACTTCGGCTTCTGCGCTGAAGAACTTGGGCAACTTCACATTGCCCAATGGCAATAAAGTAGACCTTGGCCATGTGTTTGGCGCAATGGATGTGGCCAATTACGCCAAGGTGCAGGGCATGACGGATGCTGTTGTTCAGGCTCGTGCCGACATGGGCAGTTGGGCCGGTGACATTACGGATCTGATGTACTGCGCCGAAAACGTGGATATCGCTGACAAGGTAGATACCACGGAGACTGACGTCGATACGCTTGCCGCCAACATTCGTACAAAATACCTCGGTGTAGATTACGGCACACTCAACAGTGTGGATCACTCCTTCACTGATACGGACCTCTATGGCGACATGGATGCGTTCTATCTCACAACGGAGATGAACCGCGGCGGTGTGGCTCTGAGCACGATCATCGAGAACTACTTCACCGCAGGGCTTACAGACGCAAGCCGCGCTTCCTACTTCCTGACCAACCGTCTGGGCGGCATGGTCACCAAAGACGGTATCCGGAGCAAGGTCCTGAGCACCTATACCGGGAATACCCTGATCGGTGCGCTGGAGAGCTCGTACTCGCTGACAGATCTGCCCAATTGCGAGACGCTGCGCAAGGCCTGCTGCTATGCATTTGCGGATTATCTGTTTGATCTGGCTGGCGATCCCAACGGCACGGATCCCGTTGATCCCGACCCGGTCGATCCGGATCCTAAGCCCGAGCCGAAGCCGGATAATGCCTACTATTCTGTGTTTTCCTCGGACACGACGACGGTCGCGCCCGGTGTGATGCAGACGATCAACTATGCACTGACCAAGGACGACAAGCAGATCGTCTACTACATTGCCACGGCGGATATCGCCCGGGAGGATGTGAGCATCCACGCCAATTATCACGCCAACGATCCGAGCCAGGGCTGGGCAATGTCCCGCGTGTCCGATCAGATGGCGGCGGCTCAGAAGCGTCACTCCGATCCGTCCGACACGGCGAACTATGTGGAACACTACAACGCGGTCGTCGGTGTCAATGCAGACTTCTACAACATGACCACCGGTGCCCCCGGCGGTGCTTTGGTCATGGAGGGTGTCGAGTATCACGGCGGCACCTCCGAAAACTTCTTTGCGATTCTGAAGGATGGAACCGCCATGATCGGCAGCTCCAGCGATTACGCAGCCTATAAAGACCAAATCCAAGAGGCTGTCGGTGGCAGCGTTTATCTGGTCAAGGATGGAAAGTCCGTCGTGACCAGCGCAGCAGACTATTATAACAGCCGTCATTCCCGCACTTGTGTGGGTATCACTGCTGAGGGCAAGGTCGTCATGATGGTGCTGGACGGCCGTCAGGAACCCTTCTCCGCCGGCGGCAGTGCTGAAGAGCTGGCACAGATCATGCTGGACGCAGGCTGTGTGACCGCAATCAATCTGGATGGCGGCGGTTCCACTACCTTCGTAGCGAAGCAGGAAGGCAGCAATACGCTCACGGTTGTGAACCGTCCTTCGGATGGTTATGAGCGTTCCGTTAGTTCCTCTCTGATGGTGGTCTCCACGGCCCCTGTCTCTACGGAGTTTGATCATGCCCTGATCACCTCTGCTTACGATTACTTGACGAGCGGCGCCACGGTTCGTCTGGTTGCTTCCGGTGTCAGTGTGTCCGGCAGCGCTGCGGAACTCCCTGCCGATATCACATGGAAGTCCGCGGATGAAACCATCGGTACCGTCTCTGAAGATGGTGTTTTCACCGCCGTCAAGAAAGGCAGCGTGGAAATTCAGCTCCTGTCCGGTGACACGGTGATCGGCAGCAAGACGCTTACCGTGGTCGAGCCGAATGGCCTGAAATTCTCCAAAACGAGCATCAACGCCATTTACGGAGACTCGGTGCGCCTTCCCCTGATCGCAACCTATAATGAGAATCCCGTCGCTGTATGCGCGGGCGATATCACATTTGAACTGAGCAACAGCGCAGCAGGTACTGTGGAAGCTGCGAACAATGGCTTTGCCTTTACTGGCAGCGAGGAGTCCGGTCTGCGCAATGTGACCATCACGGCCATGATCACGCGGGACTATTCCATCAGTGCCACGATCAAGGTCGCCATGTACAGTGCCAATCAGGCGATTTTCGACTTTGACAACGCCACAGGCGGCGACAGAACCTTCGCATGGACAAGAGAAGTCTCCAACGCGGAATATCTCCCCGGCGGTGACGGCGAGACAGACCGCTATCATGTGATCAATCCCAGCCAGCCCATGAACGTCACCTATGTCTTCGGACTGGATATGATGACGATCAAGGTACCTGAAAAGCTGGAGCCGCTTCTGTCCATGGTTGCTGGCGGCGATATTTCCGGCATTACAGCTTGGGATCTGCTGCTCCAGCTGGCAGAGCGTGTCAGCCCGAAGACTGAGGTGACGGTGAAGTTCCAGTTTGACCAGAATGTCGCTGTGGACATCTCCAACCTGACGGTGTCCAATGATTACTTCCGTCTTACATCCGCATCCTTGGACGAAAACAATCTGCTCACGATCAAGTGCAACTTCATCAAGCAGAGCCAGGCCATCGATCCTGATACGGCCAATCCCATCTGCATCCTCAGTGGCGTGCAGCTGTCCGCCAAGGACGGCGCACAATGGGATGCGGAGCAGTGCCTGAGTATCGAGAACTCCGGTTCGGTCGGCTATGATATCTATCTTGGCGCAAACGCGCTCTACAGCATGGCTTGCCAGGCCTCTTTCCAAGAGCAATATGGTATTTATCCCTATGAGGAGCCGGAAAATGTCACACATCCCAAGGGCGGCCATTTTTACTGCGAATCGTATCAGGAGTTCACGGATCGTTTCATCCTGGACAACGGCTCCTGGTCCGGCTGGAAGACGGTCAACGGTACATCCTACTACTTCGTCGAAAACAATGCCTTGAAGGGCATCCACAAGGTTCCTGGCCTCAACGATGAAAGCAACGAGTATTTCTACCAGTTCAATGAGACGACCGGTGCTTGCGAGGGCAAGGTCACAGGTCTGTTCGAACTTGACGGTGCGTGGTATTACGCCATCAACGGCGTGGCCAAGTCCGGTTGGTGGAACCTGACGGATGCAGATGGCAACAATAGCTATTACTACTTTGATCCCGAGACTTTCCAGGGGCTGAATGGTGAAAACAGCAGCTTCTTCCCTAATGTGACCTATCAATTTGAAAATGGAAAATTGGTGAAGGGAGCATGGCTGGCCACGGACCACGGTAAGCGCTACTATTACGGACCCGGCTTCGTTCAGGGCAGATGGTACACCATTGAAGGCAATCTGTATTTCTTCAATCAGGACGGTTATCGCTATGAGGGCCTTCGTTTTATCAGATACCGTGACAACCATGATGATCCGATTTACTGGTATGACTTTGATGAAAATGGAGTCTGCCACGGCGTATATCAGCACACGGGTCTCTTCTATCTGAACGGAAATACTTACTATACGATCAATGGACGGGCTTGTAATGGTCTGTATCTTGCCGAAGACGGATACTACTATTATTTCGGCAGCGTAGACTTTACGGCCGTGAAGAATGTCCGCCACTGGGTCTCTTATCCGAACGATACCGGTATTGCTCCGGCGTTTTATAACTTTGACGAAAATGGTCGTATGATCATCACCATGCCCGATCCGTCGAAGGACGGTTTTGTGAAGGAAAACGGTGAAGTATACTACTACGTCAATGGTGTCCTTTTCTATGCTGGTCTGATCCAGATCGACGGCGACTACTACTATGTAAACAGCTCCTGCAAGGTAATCACCAACCAGCGCTACTGGGTGTCCAAAACCAATGACCTGCTGCCTGCTGGTTTCTATAACTTCGATGCAGACGGCAAGATGACCGATGCACCCATTCCGACACCTGACCCCGATCCGACCCCTGATCCCGTGGCGAAGAACGGCATTGTCAACGAAGACGGTACGCTCTATTACTACGTGAATGGAGTCAAAAACTATGCGGGTCTGATTCAGATCGATGGTAACTACTACTATGTGAACAGCTCCTGCAAGGTCATCACGAACCAGCGCTACTGGGTGTCGAAGACGAACGACCTGCTGCCCGCCGCGTTCTACAACTTTGATGCGGAAGGTAAAATGACCGATGCGCCCATTCCGACGCCTGACCCCGATCCGGATCCCGATCCCGATCCGGAAGTGAAGAACGGCATCGTCAGCGAGAATGGCGAGCTGTATTACTATGTCAACGGCGTCAAGACCTATGCCGGCCTGATCCAGATCGACGGCGACTACTACTATGTGAACAGCTACTGCAAGGTCATCA
>OIXA01004705.1_pt1 | contig 12836 bp, 9 predicted proteins | sample 1587721 | NCBI WGS metagenome assembly OIXA01 (sample SAMEA3888900, study PRJEB22519) | human gut metagenome | biome: human gut; feature: human-associated habitat; material: faeces | place: Denmark | collected 2013 | reverse complement strand
AAATTGAGGTGATCGATTGACAGAAGATAAATCTAAGCAGACTGAACATTTCAGTTTGTATTATAAGATTAGAAAATGGATCCAGCCATTCTGGAATGCCTCCAGCGCCTCTAAGTGGTCGTAGCCGGACAGATATAACATAGAGTCCCCATAAGGGTTCTCCTCTACCTGTACCTGCTGGTTTCTCAAGCTGCTCAGAATCTCTTCTTTATCCACCAGAGCTGTAACCGTGGTGTACTCCGGTGTCTTTGCCTGGTTTGCGAAGCAGAAGGGAAAGAAGTGCCTGGTCCTGGAAAAGAGGGATCATATTGGCGGAAATGTGTACTGTGAAAATACAGAAGGTATCCATGTACACAAATACGGTGCCCACATTTTCCATACAAGCAACAAAGAAGTATGGCAGTTTGTAAATTCACTGGCAGAATTTAATCGTTATACCAACAGTCCGGTTGCCAATTACAAAGGTGAAATGTACAACATGCCTTTTAACATGAACACCTTCAGCAAGATGTGGAATATTTCCACTCCGGCAGAGGCGAAAAAGATCATTGAAGAGCAGAAAAAAGAGATCACCGGCGAGCCGAAGAACTTAGAAGAGCAGGCCATCAGCCTGGTAGGCCGCGAGATCTATGAAAAACTGGTAAAAGGCTACACAGAAAAACAGTGGGGAAGAGACTGCACAGCACTTCCGGCTTTTATCATCAAGAGACTTCCTGTGCGCTATACCTATGATAATAACTATTTCAATGATCTGTACCAGGGAATTCCTATTGGCGGTTACAATGTGATCATTGACCGTCTCTTTGAAGGCTGCGATATTGAAACCGGCGTAGATTATCTGGAAAAGAAGGAATATTACGATGGTTTAGGGGAAAAGATCGTGTATACAGGAACCATTGATGCTTATTATAAGTATCAGTTTGGCAAGCTGGAATACCGCAGCCTGCGTTTTGAGTCTGAGGTTCTGGATGAGGAAAACCACCAGGGCGTTGCTGTAGTAAACTACACGGACCGCGAGACTCCGTACACCCGCATCATTGAGCACAAGCACTTTGAATTCGGTACCCAGCCAAAGACGGTTATTACCAGAGAATATCCTGTTACCTGGCAGGAAGGTATGGAACCTTATTATCCGGTCAATGATGAGAAAAACCAGGCACTGTATCAGAAGTATGCAAAACTGGCTGAAAAAGAAGAACATGTTATTTTTGGCGGACGTTTAGGAGAATATAAGTATTACGACATGGACAAGGTGATCGCTTCTGCCATGGCATGTGCAAAGGAAGAACTGAATATGCTGTAAACGGGGGAATGTCATGCCTGACGGACAGAAATATGAGCCTGAGTAAGATAAAGCTGCTGCAAAGTGGAAAGAGACCATTTTGCAGTAGCTTTTTTGTGTACCGGGAAATTCCGTTGGAACTACCGGCGCCATTATTTTCCAGAAATTTCCAAAAACCCTGTTGATACAGGGGATTTACAGACGAAAAATGCAGCAAAATGACGAGCTATAAAATGACAGATTAAAGATTTTTTGTATAATTTGTGACTTTAAAGCATAAAAATATAAATGGATTACAAAAATAAATGGTAAAAAATTACAAATTCACAACAAAAAAACTTGCTTTTTTAACAGGGGTGTGTTACACTAGCACACAAGTGTAGACCGTAGACGTACAAAATAAAACTTGTATGCCGCCGGCCATGAGGACAGCATGATCCATGTTGAAAACATGCAGGGGGGTAGATGGTCTGGACATCTATAAATTAAGGAGGACGAATTATGAAAAGCAAAAAAATGATGGCTCTTGTTACAGCAGCAGCGATGGCATTTGGTCTGGCAGGATGTGGCGGTGGAAATACCGCAGCTACAACAGCAGCACCTGCTGAGAAGGCAGAAGAAAAAACTACCGCAGCAGAAGCTGTTACAGAAGCAACAGAGGCTGCAAAGTCAGAAGGCAGTGATAACTGGAAAGTAGCAATTTTAACCGGTACTGTTTCACAGGGCGAGGAAGAGTTCCGTGCAGCAGAAAAAGCATTAGCTACATATGGTCCGGAGCACATCGTTACAGCAACTTATCCGGACAACTTTATGTCAGAGATGGAGACTACCGTATCCCAGATCGTATCTTTCGCATCTGATCCTGATGTAAAAGCGATCGTTATGTGTCAGGCAGTTCCTGGTGCAAAGGCTGGTTTTGATAAGGTTCGCGAGATGGGAAGAGATGACATCCTCCTGATCGCTGGTACTCCTCAGGAAGACCCGGCTGTTATCGCAGCAGCATCTGATCTTGTTTTATATGCAGATGAAGCAGCACAGGGCGATACCATTATGGAAAAATGCGCTGACTGGGGTATTGATGTATTCGTACATTACTCCTTCCCACGCCATATGGCAATGGAGCTGATCGTAGCACGCCACGAACTTCTTAAGAAGAACGCAGATGCGCTTGGCATCGAAATGGTAGACGTTACTGCTCCAGACCCAACTGCAGAGGCTGGACTTTCCGCTTCCCAGCAGTTCATCCTGGAAGATGTTCCACAGCAGCTGAAGAAATATGAAGGCAAGAAAGTTGCTTTCTTCACAACAAACTGTGGTATGCAGCCTTCTTTACAGACCGCTTGCTTAGATGAGCCTAATGCTTATTATCCACAGCCTTGCTGCCCAAGTCCATATCACGCATTTCCAGCTACGTTAGGACTGGAACTTGCAATTGGCGGTGATGACGAAGACGCATTAAAGCAGATCGCAGCTAAATTAAAGGAGCATGACGCAGTAGGACGTTTCTCTACATGGGCATCCCCGGTTGCTATGACCATTATTGCAGTTGGTGTTGATTATGCAAAGGGATATATCACAGGCGAGATCACAGACCGCAATGATGCTGATAAGCTGGTTGAAATGTTTAACTCTAAAGTTGAAGGGGCAAAGATCAATAATTATACCAATGCAGAAGGTGAAACTTTTGATAATTACTATACCATTCTGCTTGCTCCGGTTGATTTTAACGACTACTTATAAGAAACTTGAAATCTGAGAAAAGGCTCACCCTATTGATTTCGGGTGGGCCTTTTTCAGCAAAATGATAACTGACAGAAAGGGGAATTTCAATGAACACAGAAAAAGAATATGTTCTTGAGATGAAAGACATTACCAAGCATTATGGTGAAAATACCGTATTAAATGGCGTGTCTCTTTCCGTGAAAAAAGGCGAGATCCATGCACTGTTAGGAGAAAATGGAGCTGGTAAATCTACTCTGATGAATATCCTGTTTGGTATGCCGGTCATCCACAGCACAGGCGGTTTTGAGGGAAAGGTCCTTTTAGATGGGGAAGAAACACATATCCATTCTCCTTATGACGCCATGGAAAAGGGCATTGGTATGGTCCACCAGGAATTTATGCTTCTTCCGGGATTTACTATTACGGAAAACATCAAATTAAATCGTGAGATCACAAATCCCAATCCGGTAAGCCGCCTTCTGGGAAAGAACCTGGAAAGCCTGGATATGAAGGCTATGGCTTTTGATGCCCGTAAGGCTCTGGATGACGTAGGAATGAATTTAGATGAAAAAACGCTGGTCCATGGAATGCCGGTTGGATATATGCAGTTTATCGAGATCGCAAGAGAGATCGATAAAACAGGTGTAAAACTTCTGGTGTTTGATGAACCCACTGCTGTTCTTACGGAGAGTGAGGCAGCCCAGCTTATTTCCGTTATGAAGAAGATCTCTGAAAGCGGTATTGCCATTATCTTTATTACCCATCGTCTGGACGAGGTAATGGCCGCATCTAATAACATTACCATCCTGCGAGACGGAAAGCTGGCAGCAACAAGAGAAACTGCAAAAACCAGTATCCGTGAGATCGCGGAACTGATGGTAGGCCGAAAAGGGGAAGCAATGGTAGAGGCAGCCCCAAGACCGGTTCCAAGTGAAAAAGTGGCTATGAGCATCCATGATCTTCATGTAGATATGCCCGGTGAGCAGGTAAATAGCTTATCTGTGGATATTTACGAGGGCGAGATCTTCGGTATCGGCGGTCTGGCAGGTCAGGGAAAACTGGGTATCCCCAATGGTATCATGGGACTTTATGATGCAGAGGGAAAGGTAGAACTGTTCGGACAGGAATTAAACTTTAAAGATACCAGATCTGTTTTAAGCGCAGGTGTTGCCATGGTTTCTGAAGACCGTAAAGGTGTGGGCCTTTTATTAGATCGTTCCATTGAAGACAATATCGTATTTAACGCCATGCAGATCAAAGGGGAATATTTGAAGAAATTCGGACCATTTACCCAGATCGACAGCAAAAAGATCCGTGAAACCGCAGAAGAATACATAAAGAGCCTGGACATCCGCTGCTTTGGACCGACCCAGCATTCCGGTACTTTATCCGGTGGTAACCAGCAGAAGGTATGTATTGCCAAGGCGCTGTGCATGTCTCCGAAATTCCTGTTTGTTTCCGAACCTACCCGAGGTATCGACATCGGCGCGAAAAAGTTGGTGTTAGAGACTCTGGTGCGTTTAAACAGGGAACTGGGAATGACCGTTGTCATTGTTTCCTCAGAACTTCAGGAGCTTAAGAGTGTTTCTGATCGTATTGCCATTGTTTCAGAAGGCAAACTGGTAGACATCTTATCTCCACAGGCACCAGACGCAGATTATGGTCTGGCCATGTCCGGCATTAAACCGTCCGAACATATAGAGAAAGGGGGAACAGAAGAATGACGAAAAATAAGATCCAGAGACTCCTTGCCATTCTTTGTGCAGTAGCGGCAGCCTTCTGTATGGTATTAGGATTTATAAATATGCCTAAGCAGAATGGGGCGGCAGGTCAGGAGATCCTTCGTACCATGCGTATCCAGACACTGCTCAGTGCTACCGGCGACAGCGTAGTGGAAAGTTACGTAGCCATTGCGAAACAGGAAGCACAGGCGGCAGCCAAGGCATCCGGCGGCGGTATGGCAGCTATCCGTGAAGCAGTAGAAAAGGCAGAAACAGAAACAAGAGCAAAATACGAAAATGGCGCCCAGAGTGATCTTTCCGGTATTGATGTAACCGGTCTTTCTGCAGCTGTTGACGTATATACAGAGGCTGTAAAGGCCTATGCAGAGGTGGAGGCTCAGGCCCGCGCTGCTTATGAAGAGGCACATTATGCAGAGGCAGAGGCAGCTTTAGAAAAGAAACATGAAGAAATGTCAGCAGCAGGAGAAGAGATCCCGGAAGATGATGAAGTAGTAGTTGATATGTCCGGTTTTGAGGCAACTCCTGAAATGCTTGAAAAGCAGGAAGAAGCAAAGGCAACTTATGCAAATGTAGGCGCAGAGCTGAAAAAGATCTATCCGGTATTGACGGATGAAGCATTAGAAACACTGGAAGCGACAGTAGAAGGCATCCTTTATCAGTCCGGTGACAGTTTTGCCACTCAGTATGACCGTTACGTTGAACAGAGTAATATTAAAGAGACAAATGAAGGACGGATCATCCGTCACGCAGATGACCTGGTTTATTTAGGCTTTGCCCTTTTAGTATTGACTGTACTTTTACTGTTTAACAGCTGGCTGGTTGCAAAACTTGGTATTCCAAGAGTGATCATCGGTGTATTCTTTATCTTACTTTGCTTTATGACCTTATGGTATGATCTTTCTCTTTCTACTCTGTTAAGTAATACAGTTGTACGAATGGGAATGAATGCCATCATGGTTCTGGCAATGGTTCCTGGTATCCAGTGCGGTATCAGCCTGAATCTGGGTCTTCCCATTGGTCTGGTTGCAGGTCTGATCGGTGGTCTTTTAACCATTGAGTTTGGTATTCCAGGATGGGGAGGTTTCCTCTTCGCTATTGTTGCAGGTTCCGCTCTGGCAGCTGTCTGCGGTTATCTGTATGCACTTATGTTAAACCGCTTAAAAGGTTCTGAAATGTCTGTTACCACCTACGTTGGTTTTTCCATCGTATCTTTAATGTGTATTGCATGGCTGGTACTGCCGTTTAAGTCCCTGAAGCTTCGCTGGCCATTAGGAACCGGTCTTAGAAATACCATTGGTCTGGACGGAACCAACTTCCGCCATATCTTAAATGATTTCCTGGCATTCCAGATCGGCGATTTTACCATTCCGACAGGACTGCTGTTATTTATGGCACTTAGCTGCTTTATTGTATGGATGTTTTCACGCAGCTGTACCGGTCAGGCGATGCAGGCAGTAGGAAACAATCCTCGTTTTGCAGAGTCTGTAGGTATCAATGTTGACAAGATGCGTATTACAGGTACTGTATTTTCAACCGTACTTGGCGCGGTGGGAATTCTGGTATATTCCCAGAGCTACGGCTTTATGCAGCTGTATACAGCACCCCGCCAGATGGGCTTTATCGCAGCATCTGCTATCCTTATCGGCGGTGCTTCTACAAGCCGGTGCAAGATCAGCCATGTTCTCATCGGTACCTTCCTGTTCCAGGGTGTTTTAACACTGGGAATGCCGGTTGCAAACGTATTAGTACCTGGTTCCACTATTTCCGAAACACTGCGTATCCTGATCTCCAATGGAATCATTCTGTACGCACTTACAAAGTCAGGAGGTGAGTCTCGTGCGTAGTAAATGGGATATTCGTGAAATCCTGCAGAAAAATGCAGTTACCGTCATGTTCGTGGTATTATGTATCATCGGACTCATCTGCTCCGGACAGACAGTTTCTTATGTAATGTATGAATTATTCGGCCGTTTAAGCCGAAACGCATTTATTGTACTGGCCCTTATTATTCCGATCGTTGCCGGTATGGGTATCAACTTTGCCATCACCATTGGTGCCATGGCAGCACAGATCGCCGCTTTATGGGTGATCGAATGGGGCATCAGCGGTCTTCCAGGATTTCTGGTTGCCATGCTTATGACTATGCCCATCGCAGCTTTCTTCGGTTTCCTCATTGGTAAACTGATGAACAAGATGAAGGGCCAGGAAATGATCGGTGGTTTGATCTTAGGTTACTTTGCAAACGGATTATATCAGTTATTGTTCCTGTTTATCTTCGGCAACCTGATCCCGTTAAAGGCTCCGGGTCTGGTGATCAAGGGTTCTACCGGTGTTGCAAATACCATCGACCTTTCTACAGACCGTGGTTTTAAATATGCTTTAGATGGTCTGCTGCGAGTTTCCTTCAGCACAGCTGTTCTTATTATCTGCGGTATTATTGCAGTGGGCGCCATGGTCCTGTTTGCAAGGAAGAAAATGGAGAAGAAAAAAGCATTTACTTATGGAGGCATCTGCGTGGCTGCTATCGTAGTAGCACAGCTTCCATTTGTAAAGAATATATTCTCCATGGTCACTGTACCGATGATTACCTTCTTTGTTGTAGGACTGTTATGTATCTTTAACAATGCCCTGATGAAAACAAAGATCGGCCAGCAGTTCCGTGCTGTTGGACAGAACCGCACCGTTGCAAATGCTTCCGGTATCAATGTGGACCGCGTTCGCGTGATCGCTATCGTGATCTCTACCGTACTGGCTGGCTGGGGACAGCTGATCTTCGTTCAGAACATGGGTTCCTTCCAGACTTACGGTGCCCATGAGCAGGTGGGTCTGTACGCAGGTGCAGCCATTCTGGTAGGTGGTGCATCCATTAAAAAGGCAACCAACGGACAGGCGCTTCTTGGCTGTATCCTGTTCCACTTACTTTTCATCGTAGCTCCATCCGCAGGAAAGAACCTGTTTGGTGACGCTGCGATCGGTGAGTACTTCCGTGTATTCATTTCCTACGGAGTTATCGCTCTGGCACTGGTTATGTATGCATGGGGAGACTATAAGAAGAAAAAGAATTAATAGGTTGTAAATACAACGAAAAGACCGTCTGGACTGGATAATGAACAGGTCCGGGCGGTCTTTTTTGTTGCCAAGCATATCGAGGAGGCGCCAGTGGCGCGTCCGCTGATTGTTAGCTGATTAAAAGTGGTTTTATATTGTTATTGGTCAGGTCAGTGAGGTAAAATTTCTTCAAGTGCTTTTACCAGCACATCATCTTCCTCTTCATTCCGGATGGCGATCCGTAAAAACTGGCGGTCATCTCTGGAGATCTTGGAGGACAGGTCTTTGATAAACAGGTTATAGCGGGTTAAAAGAAGCTCTGTTATCTCTGTGGCTTTGACATTTTCGCCTGTGAGTTCCACCATCAGGTAATTTGCCTGGGATGGGAAGATGCGGACACCGGGGAGACTGCCAAGTTTTTCCGCAAAACGGGCCCGCTCTGTGCGAAGCTTGTCTAAAGCAGAGGCATAGTCTTTTCTGTATTTCTCTTCGATCTGCATATAAAACTCACCAAAGGAATTGATATTCCAGATGGCAACATCTTTTTTCAGCTGTCCGATCAGGTCCGTATCGCCGCTGGCAGCGACACCTAAGCGCAGTCCCGGGATACCATAGGACTTGGAAATGCTCTTTACCACGATCATATGTGGATTTTCATCTAACAGTTCTTCCGCTAAAAGGGTAGGTTCTGTTTCTTCTGCGAAGTCTACGAAAGACTCATCTGCAAGGAAGCGGATGCCTTTTTTCTTTGTCCAGCGGGCTAGTTTTAACATACCTTCACGGGAGATATAATTGCCTGTTGGATTGTCCGGATTAACTAATACCAGGCAGTCAAGGTTCTTATCTTCAAAGAAGTTCATCACATCATTTTCATTATAGGAGAAATCTTCTGTCTGAGGAACGAATGCAATGACCTTTTCTTTGTCACAGCGGTTTGCATATTCTTCAAAGGCAGGACGGATCACGCCCAGATTGCCTTTTACACGCTCTATAAGGGCTTTGATCAGTTCTGCAGCGCCATTTCCTACTACGATCTGATCCTGGCGGAGGGAGAAGTTTCTGGCGGCCAGGAGAGAGTTTACAGCCATTCCGGATGGATACTGTCTTGCAAGGACATCAAAATTATGTTTGATCTCATCCATCATTTTCTGCGGCGGATAATAACTGTTTACCAGATAGCAGAAATCCAGCATTTTTGGATAGCGCCAGTAGCCGCCGAAACGCTTCTGGATCAGGTGAGTGCGCTCTTTTTCCGGTGCGAAAATGGACTCAGCAATGTTCAGATCCTGGATATCGTCAATTTCATACCAGCGCTGGTTCTCATCCAGACGTTTTGCCTTGATGCCTGGATCATCTAAAGTTACCAGGACCTTCAATACCTGTTCATAGTATTCATTATTTCCAAGTGCTTTTGTATAAGCTTCCAGAAAAGGAACATAGTGTGTCCTGGAAAATTCCTGGCTGAATTTATAAAGGTTTACGGTCTTGTAATAATGTTCGGTATCGGAAAAACGGAACTTTTTGCCTGGGATCATGGCTTCGATATCGTCCTGGTCAGAGAGGACCAGACAGGTTCCGTCCATCCATGACTCATATTTGGCAGCCAGTGCCAGACTGTCTCTTGGGTCATCAGTAAGGCTGTTTAATACAGAGTCCTCAAAGATGATATCAGACTCTAAAAGAAGAGTGTCTTCTTTTAATAAATAGTCTTTTGCCAGGAAAAGGGAGTAAATATTGTTGGTGCGGTCATAGACCGGGTTGTCAATAAAGACAACCGGTGTTTTGATATGCAGACCTTCAATATGTTCTCGAAGTTTTTGGCCTTCATATCCGGTAACAATAACGATCCGGGACAGGTTATGCTGTTCTAACTGGTTTAAGGTGCGGTTGATCAGGGGAACACCGTTTACCTTTACCATACATTTTGTATTATTCTGTGTCAGCTGCTTTAAACGTTTTCCCATTCCGGCAGCCAGGATGATTGCTTGCATGCGTTTTTCTCCTTTATGATTTGTATCCGCTTCCAGGCAGGTAATCCGGGGATATTCCGTCTGGTTTTTTATGGCGGTTTTTAAGGACATCTTTGTAGACTTTGATGCGGTAACGGCGCATTTCTTTCTGGTTTCCAAGCAGAAGCCCGAAGGTATCCAAGAAAATGTGGGCTTTATGGTTCAGCCAGATATATGCCATATACAGGTGTGGATTTTTGGAATAGGTCTTTCCTATGTCAATGGCATTGCGGAAACCATAGTAATTTTTCCAGCTGATGACCGGGGCGGAACCAACGGGGGTTGTTTTGTGGTTTAAAACAGCTGTAGTCACATTTAAGATCCGTGACTGGTCATGGAACCGCAGACAGTATTCTGTATCATCGAACCAGATGAAATATTCTGTTTTTGGAAGGCCGATCTTTCGTACCATGTCAGCGTTTACCAACAGGCCGCAGAAGGTGCTGATATCGTATTCAAAAGAAGCTTTGGCATATTCCTCTTCCGGTACCGGCTTATAAAACATCAGTCTTGGACACTGGATGAAACGTCTGTGGGTGGTATCAATGGCTCCGGCAGTAGTTACAGTGCCGGAATAAGCCAGGTAGTTTGTTTTTAAAATGGCTTTCTGAAGCTGTTCTATATAATCTGCTGCGATCATGGCATCATCATCAATGATCAGGATCCAGTCACAGTCTGTTTTTCCAAGATCTTCCAGTCCCTTTGCAAAGCCGCCGGCCCCGCCGATATTTTCCGGAAGATGGAGGATGTGAAACTCCGGTTTTCCGGCGTTTGGGAAAACGGTTTCAGTTCCAGCCGCCAGCTGGTCCAGATATTCTGAAGTACCATCTGTACTGTGGTTGTCTACAATACAAATATAAGAAAAGGGAACTGTCTGGGACAGAACCTGCTGTATGCATTCTTTTAATAATTCCAGTCGGTTGTAAGTAACGATTGTAACTGCGAATTTCACGATAGGCTCCTTTCGCGCCGTGTTCAATGTGTGTGTTTGCACGCTCACTACAGTATAGCATAAGCAATTTATATGGAAAAGTCAAAAAAACTTATTGAAAGATTTTTGGGGGTACAACCGTACCATTATTTAATGGAGGGGGATAATTTTTCTTGGGAATTCCATTGCATGTACAGGAAAATTATGATAATCTACCAGTATAGGATTCCTCTGTAATATGGAGGAATAAAATGAGTAAAAAACACTGGAAGAACTGGTATTTCATGACGATTTTATGTTTGCAGCTGTTATGATGGATGCAGAAAACTGCCGATGTTTCCTGGAACGTGTGTTGGAGATCCAGATTGAAAGAGTTGAGATCAGCACAGAACATGGTTTCTTTTTCAATCCGGAATGTAAGAGTATTCGCATGGACGTATTTGCAAAAGATGAAAACAGGACGCATTATGATATTGAGATGCAGCTGGTGAAAAAAGACAGTCTGGAAAAACGCAGCCGTTATTACCACAGTCAGATGGATGTGGAAATGCTGGAAAAAGGGAAAAGTTATGGAGAGCTGGCAGACACATATGTCATTTTCATTTGTAACTTTGATCCCCTGGGGCAGAAAAAATGCCGTTATACCATCCGCAGATACTGTGAAGAAACGGGAAATGTATTTGGTGACGGAGTCTGCACTGTTTTTCTTAATACAAATGGAAAAAATCGTGAGGAAATACCAAAGGAACTGGTAGCATTACTTGATTTTGTTAAGGCTGATCTGGCTGGAAGTGAAGCTGATTATGAAGATGCATTGGTCAAACGGCTTCAGGAGTCCATGCGCCAGATCAAAAGAAGCCGGAAGATGGGGGAACGCTATATGATGTTTGAACAGTATATGAAAGAGTATGTTCAGGAACATGCAGATGAGATCCGGGAAGAAGCGTGGGCAGAAGGATTGGCAGAAGGCCATGCAGAAGGCTTACAGAAAGGCCGTGCAGAAGCTACTACCAGACTGAATAAATTATATTCCTGCCTTCTGACATCGGATCGTGCAGATGATCTGCAGCGTGCACTGAAGGATCCTGTATATCTGGAACAGTTATTGCAGGAGTTTGGTTTTTAATGGCCAAAATAAAGATCAATGATTATAAATTCTATGAATAAAAAAGTCCGGCTCATATCATGTGAGCCGTTTTGCCTGAATGGCAGAATCTATTTCTATTAAGTATCTTATATCGTAGTCAATTCGACTGAATTTCAAAAGAGGTACAGAGGAATCCTATATGCTTTTATGTAAAAAGTGAAAACTGCCGTAGGAACATCTGTTTGAGATGAACCTGCGACAGTTTGTGTTTTGCCTGTTAATATTCTTCTAAGTCGTAATCATAATCGTAGTCATATTCTGTGTCATCATCTGATGTTTCGTCTCCTGGTTCATCTACGGCATCGTAATCGGTCTCGTCCAGTACGCCGTCAGAGTCAAAGTAGTAATATTTCCCATCTATGGTCAGTCCGCCAGTTACCATGGCACCGCTTGCGTTAAAATAGTACCAGTGTCCATTTAACTGCTGCCAACCGGTAAGCATATAGCCGTCACTGTTAAATAGATAGGTGGCGCCGTCGATGTCAGCTATACCGTCAGCATAGTAGGTATCTGCAGAAAGGCGGTACCACCAGCCATGATCATCTTTCTGCCAACCAGTAGAAACCTGAGCGGCTGCTGTTTCTGTTTGATTTTGATTTCCGGAAGAAGACGGATTTTTGGAGGAAGAACCACCAGCTGAGCCGGAATTACCAGAAGAACCGCCTGCATAAGGGCAGACCCCGTTTGGATGGAGATGAGCAGGATTGCCTCCGCAGTGATAGTGATAGCTTCCAAGACCGCTTTTGTTTTTATAATCATGATGTCCGCCGTTTGCATCAGTCCGGCCTTGATGTGCCTCAGCCTCTATAATCAGATTTCCGGATATTCCGGTAAATGCAGGCGTAAGTCCCAAAGAAAGACTGAAAGCAGTGATAAGAACAGCCAATGGCTTTTTCATAGTTGTACTCCCCCTTATGATCATTTGTGGATCTGTATTTATTATGGTTACATTATA
>OIXA01004704.1_pt1 | contig 12838 bp, 10 predicted proteins | sample 1587721 | NCBI WGS metagenome assembly OIXA01 (sample SAMEA3888900, study PRJEB22519) | human gut metagenome | biome: human gut; feature: human-associated habitat; material: faeces | place: Denmark | collected 2013 | reverse complement strand
CTCCTCCAAAGGTGAGATTCCTTCCCGAAAAGGTTATCCTGGATATCTGTACAGTGAGCTTGCTACTCTTTATGAGCGTGCAGGAATTGTCCGCGGCGGCACAGGCTCTGTAACCCAGATCCCGATCCTGACCATGCCTAATGACGATATCACGCATCCGATTCCTGACCTTACAGGATACATCACAGAGGGGCAGATCGTACTGGACCGCCAGCTTCACGGCCAGGCTATTTATCCGCCGATCAATGTTCTGCCGTCCCTCTCCCGTCTGATGAAGGATGGTATCGGTGAAGGCTTCACACGTGCTGATCATCAGGACGTTGCCAACCAGCTCTTCTCCTGCTACGCAAAGGTAGGTGACGCAAGAGCCCTGGCTTCCGTTATCGGTGAAGATGAGCTTTCTCCGCTGGATAAACAGTATCTTGTATTTGGTAAAGCATTCGAGGCTGAGTTCGTAGGACAGTCTGAGACTGAGAACCGAAGCATCATTGAGACTCTGGATAAGGGCTGGGAGCTTCTTGGCCTTCTTCCAAGAGAAGAGCTCGACCGTATCGATACCAAAGTTCTGGATCAGTATTACAGAGAAACCGTCCGTTAGTGAGGTGATTTTATGGATCCGAATACCTTTCCCACCAAGGGAAATCTCATACTTGCAAAAAATTCTCTGGCTCTTTCCAGACAGGGCTATGAGCTTATGGACAAAAAGCGTAATATCCTGATCCGTGAAATGATGGAGCTGATCGATCAGGCAAAGGATATCCAGTCCCAGATCGATGAGACCTTCCGTACCGCTTACGCGGCTCTTCAAAAGGCAAATATGGAAATTGGAATCGCTTTCGTAGACCAGATCTCTCATACCGTTCCTGTGGAAGATTCCATCCGGATCAAAACCAGGAGTGTCATGGGAACCGAGATCCCTCTTGTGGAATATGACAAAAAAGCAGGCAATACGCCGACCTACGCCTACTACAGCACCAAGCTGTCCCTGGACGAGGCCAAGGCAGCCTTCGAACGTGTAAAGGAGCTGTCCATCCAGCTCTCCATGATCGAAAACGCCGCCATCCGTCTTGCCACCAACATCAAAAAAACCCAGAAGCGTGCCAATGCGCTGAAAAACATCACCATCCCCAGATACGAAACTCTCACCAGAGATATCACCAATGCTCTGGAAGAAAAAGAGCGTGAAGAGTTTACACGTCTAAAGGTGATCAAACGTATGAAACAAAACAGTTAAAAAAATCCTCCGCAGATCTTTCCGGTTCTGCGGAGGATTTTTTGGTTATCCACATTTATCCACACCTGAAAATGACTTTTCAACACCTTGCAGTGATCGTTTTAACTGGGCACTGTTCTTTTTTATCCTCATTTCCATACATCCGATAGTCCCCTTTTTAAATAGATTAGTTTTTCAAGAATTCATTTACTATTATCTGATTATTTGTTTTTATTCTTTTATATTATGTCTTTTTTGCAATAAATTTTATGATATTTAGAATTTAAAAATGTCAATAGTTTTAAAAACTTTTTTCCCATTTTTTACAATTTTATCATTTTACACAAAACATATGTTTAAATTTATTTATGTAAATCAGGTCATCCACATTGTTATCCTTGTGGATAATGTGGATAATTTTGTGTATAACTTGATTATTAGCGGATTTGCGGATTTTTGTCATGTGGAAAACTTTTTGGAAAGTTTTTCACTTATCCACCATGGTTCGACAAGTTTTGTGCATATTGCCAGAACGACCTTTTCAGGGCTGATATTGCCCTTATCCGCACGCACCTGTCTAATGTTGCCAATCCTCTCCGATTTTATATCAAGCCTTTCTTTTTGCAGCTTTTTATGGTATTTCTCATGCGTGCGGTCTTGACATCAGCACTGTTTTTTGTTAATGTGAAAACACTAAAACAACGTGTGGATTTTTCAGTTTTGAACTTTTTTCGCCACACAATCTGTCCGATTCGAAAAGACAGATTGTGTGGCTTTTATTATGCACAAAAAACACGCTCTGTTTTCCGCACCTGATATTCTTACGATTCTGATATAAAGGGGGATTTTTCATGAACAGCACATTTATGAAGGAAAAGCCTGTCGGCCCGCTGCTGGCATCCATGGCTCTGCCTATGGTCTTTTCCATGCTTGTAAACTCACTATACAACATTGTGGACAGCTTCTTCGTGGCACAGATCAGCGAGCAGGCCATGACCGCCCTGTCCCTTGTCTATCCGATCCAGAACATGATCAACGCCGTTGCCATTGGCTTCGGAATCGGAATCAACGCCAGAGTTTCCTATCACCTTGGCGCAGGGGACAAAAAAATGGCAGACACTGCCGCAACCCACGGATTTTTTCTGTCTGTGATCCACGGGATCCTGATGACCGTGATCAGCATCGCTGTTATGCCCGTATTCCTTCAGATGTTCACCCAGGATGAAACCGTGATCCGGATGGGGCTGGAGTATTCTACCATCGTTTTCCTGTTTTCCACAGTAATTGCCATCAGCCTTTTCTTCGAAAAACTTTTCCAGGCTGTAGGACGGATGAAAGTATCCATGCTCGCCCTACTTGTGGGATGTATCAGCAACATCATCCTGGACCCGTTCCTAATCTGGGGAATCGGCTTTTTCCCGAAGCTGGGTATCCGGGGCGCAGCTCTGGCTACTGGCATCGGCCAGGTGCTCACCATTGCGGTCTATATGGTCTTTTATATCCTGAAGCCTATTCCTGTACGTGTAACGCCCAAAGCCCTGAAAACAAGCAAAGTAACGGATCTGAGCCTGTATGCCATCGGTGTTCCCGCGATCCTGAACCTTGCACTGCCATCGTTTCTGATCTCTTTTCTGAACTCCGTGCTGGCCGCTTACTCGGACAGCTATGTGGTGATCCTTGGCATTTATTACAAACTGCAGACCTTCCTGTATCTCCCGGCCAACGGAATCATCCAGGGAATGCGCCCGCTGATCGGTTATAACTTCGGTGCCCGTGAGATGAAGCGTGTGAAAAAAATCTTCCGGCTCACCCTGGAATCCAGCTGTGTGATCATGCTCTTTGGAACCGTTATCTGCCTCCTGGCTTCCGGACAGCTTATGGGACTTTTCACAACTACCCCGGAAACCATTGCCGCTGGCTCCAGAGCACTGAAGATCATCAGCGCCGGCTTTCTTGTTTCTGCTGTATCCGTTACCACTTCCGGTGCCATGGAAGGCCTTGGAAAAGGCACGCAGTCCCTTGTAATTTCCCTTTTCCGCTATGTGGTCGTTATCATGCCCACCGCATATCTTCTGTCCCATTTTATGGGTCCTGATGGCGTGTGGAACGCATTCTGGATCACAGAGGTGTTTACAGCCATCGTTTCTGTCATGATTTATCACAAAACGTTGAAAAAAGCCTGAGAATGCAAATGTCCGGCCCACCGGTCTGTTTGCAGCCACCTGCAGGTTTACGTCCCGAAAGCACAAAAAGCTTCGATCCACTCTCTGAGCACATCGCTCATCGATGAGAGTTAGATCGAAGCTTTCTTTATTAACCAAATCAGGAAAATCCCATGAGTGATCGCTGATATCCTCTTGACTCAAACGGATATCCGTGATCTGCGTTCATTTAATTCGCGGAAATTTCCTCTGTATCTCTTACAGAAGTCCCTTCTCACGGATCAGCTTTAAAGCGCCTTCATCGGCCACTACCGTCACATCCGGGTGAAGCTGCAGGATAGATGCCGGCACGTTGGGCGTGATCGGTCCGTAGAGAGATTTGTAAAGAGCATCTGCCTTTGCCTCTCCGGTAGCGACCAGAAGGATTTTCTTTGCAGTCATGATGTTTTTGATACCCATGGTATATGCCTGCTTCGGCACATCATCCATAGTCTCAAAGAATCTTGCATTTGCCTTGATGGTGCTCTCCGTAAGGTCTACGCAGTGAGTCTCCTTCTCAAATGCTGCACCCGGCTCGTTGAAGCCGATGTGGCCATTTCCGCCGATTCCAAGCAGCTGCATATCGATACCACCCACGCTGCGGATGATCTCATTGTAATCCGCACAGGCTTTCTCACTGTCCTCTTCCAGTCCGTTTGGCACATAGGTTCTTGCCTTATCGATATTTACATGGTCAAACAGATTTGTGTTCATAAAATAACGATAGCTCTGATCGTTATCTCCGGAAAGTCCTTTGTATTCATCAAGATTTACGGATGTGATCTGCGAAAAGTCCAGATCTCCTTTTTTGTACCACTCGATCAGCTGCTTGTACATTCCCACCGGTGTGGAGCCTGTAGCAAGTCCAAGAACGGCATTTGGCTTCATGATGATCTGTGCAGACATGATATTCGCTGCTTTTCTGCTTACGTCATAGTAATCTTTTCCTGTATAAATGATCATAATCTTTTTCCTTCTCCTTGTTTCGTATAGCTGATTTTCTTGTTACGTAAAACGTTTCGTTTTTTGTTAAGACTATCTTACCGCATCCGAAGCAGCTTTTCAAGTAAAATCATAGGGCAAAAATCATTTTTCCTATTTTTTACAATTATTCCGTCTTATTTTTGTGTACTTTTTTGTATCAGATTTTGTTAAACGTTTCATTTTTATCAATTTTCTGTACAATACGCTCGTTTTTTCTGATACTTTATGTGTGAAAAATGCCATGTGTATTGAGGCATTTTCTTTTTCATGATATAATATGAAAATACTATATTATCTGTAAATGCATCAGAACCGGAGGCTTTACATGAACGTTACGATCAATGATATCGCCCGTGCGACAGGCCTGTCCACCGCAACGATCTCCAAATATATAAACCACAAAAAAATACGGGAAGAAAATCGTATTCTTATAGAAAAGGCAATTCAGGAGCTTGGATATACCCCAAACCGGAATGCCCAGCTTCTTCGTGCCAAAAACACACATACCATCGGTATCCTGATCTCAGATCTTGGTAATTATTTCTGGGGCGAGCTTGTCAACTCCATTATCAAGCATTTCACGGATCATGGCTATACAGTTATTGTCTGTTCTTTCTTTTTTGAACATCAGAAGGAGATCGATACGATACAGGATATTATCTCCCAGCACTTTGACGGAGTTATCATGCTCCCATCCTGCTGGCATGATGACCTGTACCAGCTTTTACAGAATGCCGGCATACCGGTTGTAATGCTCGATCAGATTCCTGCTTCCATGAGACATTTTCCTGTAGACTGTGTTATTTCTGATAATTACAGAGGCGGTGCACTGCTGGCAGAGCACCTTTTGGAAAAAGGCCACACAAAGGTCTGGATCATGGAACAGTATCTGGCCTCCTACACCATCGAGCAGCGGATCCAGGGCTTTGTGGATGTATATCAGAAAAATGGCATTGACCTTCTGAAACAGCAAGATTCTTTTCCCCCTGTTTCTTTTGGTTCCACTGCAGAAACGATCATCCAGAGCAACCTGCATTTCCAGAAGCTTATTGATTCTTCCGATCCCCCTACTGCTGTCTTTTTTGACTGCTATCTCTCCGCAATGGGTGGTTTAAGCGCTGCCAGCCAGGCACGGATTTCCGTTCCTCAGGATATTTCCTTTGTGTGCTTTGATGATGATCCGCTTTTCAAGACCATGAGCGCGACCATGACCTGCGTCTCACAGGATCTGACAAGTATGGGGAAACATGCTGTGGAATTACTTTTAAAAAGGATCCATGGAGACTATACGGATTTTCCCAAAATAGACATGCTGGATGTTGTATTCCACCCGCGGCGCTCCGTAAAAGACCTGTCCGAACACAACAGTACAGCATCCGGAAAGGATTGATTTATGAGTGCAACCATCAAGGACATTGCCAGAGAAACCGGTCTGGCACTGGCCACCATTTCAAAATATATCAACGGCGGAACTGTACGGCCGCAAAACAAAAAGCAGATCGACGAAGCGATCCGGAAACTGAATTACGTTCCACGAAACACGGCCCGGGGACTTCGTTCCTCCAAGACTTACCGTATCGGTCTGGTATCCGGTCCTCCCAATACTCCGCATAATGCTTTTCTTCTGAGCAAAATAGAAAACACCATGCGCGCTCACGGTTATTCTCTCACATTTATGAGCGGCGACAAATATAAGGATCATGTCAATAAATTCGTCCCTCACATGCTTCGCTCCGGGATCGACGGTCTTATCATTTCTTCGTTCTGTCTGAGCAAGGACATCTGTTCCGCCGTAGAGCATACCAAGATCCCTGTTGTGGAACTGGAAGAGCACAGTCATTTCCACCGTACAGACTGTATACAGACCAGCTGTACCTCCGGAGCCTATGAGATCGTGGAGCATCTGATAAAAATGGGGCATCAGAAGATCGCCCTTGTCAACGGTTCCCCTGCATCCTATACTGCATGTGAACGAAAAAAAGGCTATCTCCGGGCACTGGAAGACTACGATATTCCTGTTAACCCCGATTATATCATCGCTGAAAATTACACAAACGACTTTGGATATCAGGCAATGCAGAAATTATGGAATCTTCCGGAACGTCCGACTGCCGTATTTTCTGCGAACTATACACTATGCCTCGGTATTTATGAAGCGATCTACAGCCTTGGCATCCGGATCCCGGAAGACCTGTCTGTTGTCTCATTTGATGATTTTGAGCTGTCCATGCTGCTTTCTCCTCAGCTGACCGCTGTCCGTCAGCCGTTGGCTGATCTGGCAGAGCAGGCCTGTGATCTGCTGCTTCGAAGGATAAACGGAGACTACAGCGATTTTCCAAGGACGATCCGCCTGAAGCCGGAATGCATTTACCGGGATTCCGTGCGTAACCTCTTTTCTGATGGTAAGTAATGCAAAACAACTTTTATTACGGCAGTTTCGGGAAGTACAACAGGTATTCTCATTCCAATCTGCCTTCATATTCTGAACATCTGAACCACTGCAATAATTTCACAGCTTTTACAGAGGCACAGACCGTCACCGACACAGTCGATGATACGGCCTGTGTTCCTTCTGTATATATCCGATATATCTGTTACATCAGTCTCAACAGCATATCTCCGGTTCCCACATTGTATCCGCTGGTTGCATAAATCCCATTCAGGCTTTTGTTTGTCACAATGATCAGCGGGAGCTTATCCGGATCTACGTACATTCTTCTTCCCAGTATATTGATGATCTCTGAAAAATCATCATATAAGATCTGAACATTTCCAAGCTTGCCCAGTGCTCTTGAAAGGGTAGGTGTCTCCAGCGCTTTTTTGCTTTTTACTACAAAAATGATTCTCTTCGCATATCGGGAAAAAGCTTCTTCCTGCTCCATCATCTCATTTAAGATATGCTCCGTCGGTTCTTTCTCCTCTTCCAGAAACGCCAGGATATGCTTCCCATCTGCCGTCAGTTCTGACGCCTTCACGGTGCTCCCATCCTCTTTTCTGAGAGTAAATTCCGGTATGGAAATATTCTCCAGCATGTCTTCCAGGTTTGCATTTCGAAATGCCAGCTCCACCCTCTTCATTTCTCCGATCTGAACCTCAAAATAATACTCCGCTGCAAATATATTTCCATTTGGCAGTCTGTTTGAGGTAAGGATCCTGTAATTTCCCGCTTCCAGCGGCAGCTTCATCACCTGATCTCTGAAATTTTCGGCTTCCAGCTTCCGTGTGATATATTTTCCGGCTTCCAGTTTTGCGATGCTCCAGTTCTGGAAATATTTCCACTGTGTATCCGCACTTGCCTTCAGAAGGATCGATGCCTTTTTCTCCGTTTCCACAGATACCGGGATGAATTTTCCGTTTTTCATATATTCCATGGAACGGTCATGAGGGTTCAGGCGTGCCGGAATCCCCAGTGTTCTCGCCATTGCCACAAAAAGGATCTTCTTTGACAGAAGACTTCCTGTTCCCGTTTTCAGACATCCGGACGGCGTGGTGATCACACTGCTGCGTTCTTTCTCCGGGCTGGAAACGATCTTATCCTCAATCCACTTCCAGATCTTCACCGGTTCCTTTTGCAGCATATTTTTTTCTTCTTCCGACAGCTGCTCAAGGATCGCTTTTCTGTATTTCTGCAAAACTTCATCGTCAACTCTCGGGTTCAGTACATATGGTACAAAAATATCTGCATCCATGTTTTTTTCATACGGTAATGCAGATTTCAGGTGCTCCTCCAGAACCTGGCTGATACAGTCTGTTCTGTCTTTCTCTGTGAGGACTTCAAGGAGTTTTTTTCTCATTGAAGAATCTCCAGTTTCTTTTTCCAGGAATTTCCGACACTCCGGATTGCTCAGGTTTCTTACCTTCTGTTCCCTGTAAGCGTTTGCCTCTGCCAGACGTCTGCTGCCTCTTTCCTTCTGCTCCGGTGTTGGCATATCTTTATTTACAGGTGCATCATGAGGTGCGATCATATCGATCTCCGTCCACTCCTCATAAAAAATACCCTTTTCCTTTCCTACGGGCATCAGGCAGATCTCACAACAATCCTCTGTTTTTGTATCCATGCTGTTTTCTGCATGCAGCCATTCTCCCTCTGCATACATCCTTGCAGAAATATGGATACTTCCAAGCCCTGTTGTCAGGCTGACTTTTCCCAGACTGTCGGTTTTCAGTTCTGCGATCGGGGCATATTCCGAATAATTCAGCACCTCAAAAGAAACTTCTGCACCTTCTGCCGGTTTTCCATGTGAATCCTTTACGGACACAGTGATCTCTTTTGTCAGTGCATATCGTTTCAGCTCGTTGAGCATAGTCACCATACCATCTTTGCCGATCACTTCTCCCTCCGGGATCATGGTATCAAAAACTCTTGAATGGACCATCATGGCCCTTGAGGAAGCGTTGGTAAACCATCCCTTATTCAGGATCTCCTCCGGCTCACAGGCTCCCAGAAAATACCAGCTTCCATCGCACCAGATTTCCACCCAGGCATGATTGTCATCACAATGAGACCACTTTGGTGCATATACCTGACGGGCAGGTACACCAACACTTCTCAGTGCATTAACGGTAAATACAGATTCCTCTCCGCATCTTCCGTTTCCTCTGCGGTATACGGCAAGTGCAGACAGGGTACGATCATCTGTACAATGATAGGTAGCCTCCTGTGCACACCAGTAGTTCACCTCCAAGGCAGCTTCCCGGAAGCTCATTCCCTCAGTTCTCTCTCCGATCTCCCTGCGGAAAAATGTACGGCAGGGTGCGATCTCCTCCTCATTTACTCTATGAAACAGCACATAATTCAAAAAGATTTCCTCCGGCAGCTCTGCCACCCCGGAGTTTTCCTTCCATAAATATACGCCATTCTCCGCATAATCCAGGAATACTTCAAACGCGTAATTTCCGATATCACTGTACGGCATGAACGCATATAAATATTTGCACGCCAGAGCCACTTCGTCTGTGCATTCCGCAAGCTTTTTATCAATCTCCGCAAAAGCCTGCGGTAACCCCATCACCTGCTCCCGATATTTTTTTTCGATCCGATCACGGTTTTCTTTCAGAAAAATCTTCCCCTCAGCCATTATAATTCCTCCAGAACTTTCTTTGCAGCACGAACATTTTCAATATCTGTACGCCATATCTCATATTCACTGAATGTCGGAAGTCCCATATTGACACCTTCCTTGCGAAACTGCATCGCACTGTCCGTTACAACCTTGCCGCTCATATGATAAGCCTTAATCCCGGTAAGGGGATAAAGCTGGCGGATCACTTCCGCACCGACGCCACTCCCCGCCTGGATGGTGATACGTCCCTGACTCCTGGTTTCCAGTTCCTTCAGAAGCTCCGCACCCTGAAGGCAGGTATTCTTCTGTCCGGAGGTAAGGATCGTATCGATTCCCAGCGAGATTGCCTGTTCCATAGCCTCGATCGGATCTGCGCACACATCAAAAGCCCTGTGCAGCGTAACAGACATATCTCCCGCAGCATCCATCAGTTCTTTCATCTGTTCCATATTCAAGGTGCCATCCGGTTTCAGGATACCTACCACGACACCCTCCGCTCCCATTTTGCGGAAATCCTTTACTGCATTCCTTATCATGGAAAATTCCGCATCTGTATAACAGAAATCTCCAAACCGCGGACGGATCAGCGCATGGATCCGGATATCCGAACGCTTCCTTATTTCCTCAAAAAGCCATGGGCCGGGAGTTGTTCCCCCGATGATCAGATTACTGCAAAGCTCCAATCTGTCCGCACCACCCTCGGCTGCTGCCATGGCGGATTCCACAGAATCCACACAGGTTTCCAGAATATAGTCTTTCATGTAAAAATCCCCCTTTGTTACTGTCTGCTCAGAGTAATTTCACTCCGGTATTCCTCAGTATGTTCACAATGGTATCATCCGGAAATTCATCGGTAATGATCCCGCTGATATCATCAAAATGTGTATATTTATAAGATTCGTTAAAATAAAACTTCTCTCTCTCCATAACCACATATTTATGTCTGCTACTCTGCACTGCCGCCTTCTTGGTCAATCCATCCTCCACTCCGGATGTAGTAACTGCAAAATCTGTCATATCCACGCCACAGCTTCCCAAAAATGCCCGGTCAAAGCTGTACTGCTTGATCACCTCAATGGCCGCAGCTCCCATAAATCCGTTCACCGAACGGTACATAGTTCCCCCTGTGCCTATGGCCGTGATGGACGGATTCGCAGCAAGGATCTGCAGGATATCGATCATATTGCTGACAACCACAACATGCATACCCGACGAAGCGATAAGCCTTGCCAGCTCTATATTTGTAGTGGAAACATCCAGAAAGATCGTTTCGTTATTTTTGATCAGCTTGAAGGCTTTCGCAGCGATCACTTTCTTCTTATCAAGATTGTACATACGCCTGTCTACTACATTTCTCTCCAGAGGATACTCCTGTGACAAGATCGCTCCGCCGTAAGTCCTCTTTAATCTGCCTGCATTTTCAAGGATCTTGAGATCCTTGCGGATACAGTCCTCCGTAACCTGAAACATCTCGCTTAATTCTTTGACCCTGACTTTTCCTTTTTCGCGGAGACATTTCTCTATTGCATTCTGTCGTTCTTCTGTAAACATGGTCCTATCTCCTCATTCCTGATTTTTCTGTGATAAAAGTTCCAGAAATCAATACTCCGCAAAACAATATCCGGCGCATTGATCCCTGGAAAGCCTGTGATTTCAGTATAACAGTTCGATATCTTACTATCAATTATTTTGTATTGTTTTTTATTGTTTTATCGTATTTTGATCAAATCAAGTAATTCCGCTGATTCAATTGCGAACCTCCGCTTGCCCCCTGTTCCGGGAATCCCTTACAAAGCTGCAAATATCCCCCTGACCCAAAGCCACATGTTCCCTTGCGGAATTATAAAGTTCAATAAACATTGAAAATATTGAATAACTTATGAGGACTTGTCTGTACTCTTCCCGAAACAGACAAGTCCCCACAGTTCCATAACAAATATCCAGTTATGAGCAGATAAAATCAGCTTTTTACTATCTGCACATATATTCATCCAGCTCTCCGATAAATTTCTCCGGCATCTTTCTCTCAAACGGGAAAACCTCCGTATTCCCAAGCGCATCCGCAATACATCCCAGAAGGATCGCACTTCTCTCCAGCGACCAGGCAGACAGCAGATCAATAGTATCATAACGGGTATGCATGCCAAAACCATCCCGGTTCAGAGTCATGGCCGGAATTCCCTTCCATGCAAAAGAATTGGAATCACTTCCCCAGATCTGATTCTTCACAGACGCTCCGATCCCTGCTCCGTCAGCGATCTCAAGAAGCTTATCACAAACAGAAGCCTCTCCCGTCACTCCCAGAACATTTCCTCCGATCAGCTGCCCGGCCAGATCTACATTCATATTAAAACGATGCGCTCCAAGCTCACTCTCATGAACTCTGATATAATCCCGGCTGCCCAGCAAGCCCTTCTCCTCAGCACCAAACCACACAAATTCCATAGTCCTGCGCGGTCTATACTGCTGAAAATATCTGCAAAGCTCCATGATGATCGCTGCCCCAGCCATATTATCATAGGCTCCCGGTCCCTCCGGCACCGAATCATAATGCGCCGTAATCGTCAAGATCTCATCTTTCTTATCCGTACCTTCGATCCTCGCCACTACATTACGGGATCTGCACGCCGTCACATCCTGTTCCACAACCAAGCACACCTCAGACGCACCCTCCGTCACCAGCTCCACTGCATCCTTATAATGAAGATTCGCCCCCGGAATCCTGCCACTATATTTTTCCTGCATCTTGTGAATATCCTCTGCAGACTCCGACAATCCTTCTGTCTCTTCTGCTGCATCCCCCGGAAAGATCATCGGCAGGCTGCGCTGACAGGGAACCCTGTCCACTCCTTCATCCAGCGGAGAACCCTCCACACTGATAAAACCAACAGCTCCGGCGCTCACCAGTCTCTGATACACATCACCACTCACCCGGCCATTCACCATAACGATCTTACCCTTCGCCCGGGAAAGACTGACAGCATCCCCATTCTCCACATACAAAAAATCCGCTTTCAGACCTTCTGCCCCAGTATTTCCACATCTTCCATACCCGGTCACCACATACTCCTTCTGATAAGGCTCCACAACCTTAAGCACCGCTCTGTTGATCCGAAAATCCCAAAAATCAAACTCCTCCATCCGATTCTTCACTCCGAAGCTGTCCAAAGTATCCCGGATCATCTTCGCCGCCTTCACTTCCCCCGCAGTACCCGCTTCTCTGACAAAATCAAACCCGGCCAGAAACTCCATCTGCCGCCTGCCGCTGATTTCCTTCGTATTCATAACCCCACAACCTTTCTGAATTTTTTCCGAGTCCCCACCCACTGCTTATTGCTTTTCGCAACCCGCAGGAGACTTACTTGATTCGGTTAAAT